>Ga0302271_10000167_pt1 | contig 59719 bp, 26 predicted proteins | sample III_Bog_N1_1_FD_198767 | JGI IMG/M metagenome (GOLD analysis project Ga0302271, IMG submission 198767) | Peat permafrost microbial communities from Stordalen Mire near Abisko, Sweden - III_Bog_N1_1 | ecosystem: Environmental > Terrestrial > Soil > Wetlands > Peat | place: Sweden: Abisko...
CCCAACCCCAACCCCAACCCCAACCCCAACCCCAACCCCAACCCCAACCCCAACCCCAACCCCAACCCCAACCCCTTACGTAACACAAAACAAGATTATTGGTACAAAGAAGAAAAGGAGTACAGTGAATAAGAGAAAAAACGGTATTTTATTAGGTGATAAAACCAAATAATATAGTTGTTTTTAATTTCAGAAATAAAGCCATTAACCTTTTCTGAACTTTCTACTTTCTAAGTTGTGTATTAGCTAATGGCACATAACAGTTCTTAGAATGTTGACACATATCCTCTCAAACTAGAAATAATAGATGCCTTTCCATATTAAATAACATTTATCAATAGAATCAATTATCACTCAAATTTTGAGTAATATAATGAACTAGATAAGAGTTGCTAATTATTTGTTTTGAAAGGAATTTAAAAGAATAATAAATAGAAGTGAGATTGCATTTGATTGGAGAGGGTAATTGCTATTAATGTGCAGAATCAAATTAGAGAGGGAAGAGAAGAGGGGAGGGATTATAATTAATCGCTACATTATTCTAAAAAAAGGAAAAACATCTAATCAACATTTTAAAAGTGTGCAGTTACAAAACATATAGATTAATACACTCACACGCACACACAAACATACTGATAATCTTTGAAAATCTCTCCTTAAACAATGGCAACAACTTCTGAAACAGATAAAGTAATCCGTGTCTATGCAGATGGAGTCTACGACTGCTTCCATTTTGGACATGCTTTACAGGTAACCCAAGAATCTGAATTTTTCTAGGGTTGATCTTTTAAGCTAGAATTCATTTTTACTTTTTTTGTGAATTGCAGCTTGAGCAGTGCAAAAAGCTCTTCCCGAATGTCCACTTGATTGTTGGAGTTGCGGGACAAGAAGATACTGAAAAACTCAAGGGAACAACTCTCATGAATGGACATGAAAGAACTTAAGGGTGAAAATTATAATTAGAATTATTAATTTCCTGATTCACTGGCAGCTTTAACCATACACACAATAGAGCAATGTGGGTCACTCAACGCAAACGATTTGATCGATTTTTTACTTTTTTTTATTTGGATTTTCATTTTATGGCAATCTTTAGGCAAAATTATCTTATGTTCATTTCTGTGAATTGCCTTTTTTGATTTGTTGATTTGATTTACAGCGTCAAACACTGCAAGTGGGTTGATGAAGTTGTGTATCCTTGTCCTTGGATAATCACATAAGAGTTCATTGATGAGCATAAAATTGACTACGTTGCTCATGATGTCGCACCTTATTCCACTGAAGGTAGTGATGATATCTATGATTATGTGAAGAAAATTGGGAAATTCAAAGAAACTAAGAGAACTGATGGGATCAGCACATCAGACATAATCATGCGGATTTTGAAAGATCGAAAAGAATACACTCTGAGGAACCTTCATAGAGGATATACTAGGGAATAGTTAGGTATCTCATATCTTGAAGAGTTGCTTCTCAAATCAAAGGAGATCTTGGCTTCCTTAGAGAAGAAATTCATCCCTTGCTAGAGAAGAAAGAAGAATAAAACTCAATGAAGGAGAGAATAAGAGAGAAGGAGAGAATAAGAGAGAGGGAGAGAGAGAGACAATTTTGTAAATATTACTCTATATTTTTGTTGTTTGGGAATGCATTTTTTGATAAATCATCATTACTTTATTGAAGTTATTTCGCTAATTATCTAAAAATAATTCAAGATAATATTACCGTTTTTCAGTATTATTATTGATTGTTCAATTTCATTATTCTCTAACTTTTGAGAATAGCATAAGTTCATAAAAGTCGAAAAGAACTATGATATTTATGTTGAATTTGAGTTCTTGGCGTAAATTTATTTGGAGATGAAATAATAAAAAAGAATCATAAGAATTTTCAAAGAAAATAAGATATTATAATATCCAAATGTTCTAGAAGAACAATTCGTAATAGAGTAAACAATAATCCTTTATTATTTCAAAGAAAGGAATGGAAATTTCTCTCGAGATGACAAAAATATTACAATATTCGGATATTTGATATTTCGAGTGCAATATATTTTTACAATTTCCCTAGAAGAATTTTCCCAAAAAAGAATCACAAGTAGTTTCTGAATATCACCAATTGAAAGCAGAAAAAGAAGAAAACGTAGAAGATTCCTATGAATATTAGCAAGATGATACTTCCCAGACTGCAGTCTTTTGTGAAGACTCCAGCGTTTAACTTTAGAAGCACGCAATCCTTTTCATCTCCCAAACAGGATTTTTACAGTAAGCTAGAATCTGGCTTGGGAATAACTGAAATGACATAATATTTCTTTTTCTCACTGATTAGAGCTATTAAATGTGAACAAAGAAGCAAGCCAAGATGAGATTAAGAAAGCATATTATAAGTTAGTTTAGAAATATCATCCAGACAAGAATCCTAACGATCAAGAAGGAAGCAAATAAAAGTTGGCAGAGATTAATTCGTAAGTGAATTTTACTTTGAATGCTTGTGAATTCAAGAATGATCTGTGATTTTTGAGGCAACATTGAAAACGTTACTAATAAATATTTTTGGTTATTCTCAGCGCTTACGACACACTGAAAGATGAAAACAAGCGAAAAACTTACGATATGACAGGAATGACAGGTGATGAGCAATCATAAGCTGGTGGAAACCCCTTTGGAGGTGGAAATCCATTTGGAGGAGGCCATGGTTAATCCGCAGAGGATGTTTTCGGAGATTTCTCATAGTTTTTCAATATGGGAGGTATGGGCGGCGGTGGAGAGAGAATTCAAAAAGGATAGGATCTCTTCATGAATCTGGAAATATAATTCATGGATTCAGTGAATGGTACCAACAGGAAAGTTGCTTTCGAGAAAAAAGGAACCTGTCCTACATGCAAAGGATCAAAGTGCAAGCCTGGCTCAGCGCCTTCTAGATGTACTGCTTGTGGTGGAAGAGGAACAGTCAACTATAGATAAGGTCCGATGCAGATTTAAATGCAATGTACAAAATGCGGAGGAAGTGGTACAAGCATAAAAGACCCCTGTGGAACTTGCAAAGGATAAGGAGTTGCAAGAATTAAAACTGAAGAAGATGTGCATATTCCTAAAGGTGTCAGCAATGGATAAAGCTTAAGAATGCCGCAAAAGGTAAGCTGACAGAAAGAAGAAGGAATGATAACTTCAAAATTTGAATAAATTCATTTTAAAGTAATAATCAATTTCAATTATTTTGTCATAAAAAGGGAAATAATGGAGAGAATGGTGGTCCTTCCGGTGATTTAATCATAAAGGTTAATGTAAAACCTGATTAATTCTTCTAGCGTGAAGGGTTTGATATTGTTACTAGTCAGCTCATTACACTTTCTGAGGTATTTATTTTAACATTTTAACTTGTTCTAAGACGATATTTTCTTCCTTTTTCTTACCAGGCAGTATTAGGAACTAAGATTAAGGTGAGAACACTAGCTGGAGAAAAGGAAATCGAAGTCAAACCAGGCACTCAACATGGAGAAATGGTTAAAATCAAAGGACTAGTAATACATTTATCAGACAATTGTTTTTCAAATTAACAAACTCTCTTTTGAACTCTCTCCAAACTAGGGTATCAACCATTTGCCACCACATTAAAGCATGATAGGAGATCACATTGTAACTTTCAAAATTCAAGTTCCATAATCACTTACCTCCGAATAGAAGATAGTCTATGAGAACTTATAAGCTGCAGAAACGAAGATCACAGCATTACAAAACAGTATGTACAATCAGAAACAAGCAGCTCAAGCGTAAGCTCATCAACATAGTAAACAAAATGCATATGCTGAAGAAGAGCCAGATTCGGAAGAAAACATTTTTGGTAAATTCAAACACATGTGGGGGAAATGAAAGATCTTAAGAGAACGAAGCTAATAGGGACTCAAGGATAAGTAAAGCTCTTTGAAATAACGCTTTGTTGATTCATTTATGTTTTCAAACGAGTATTTGTCTTTCTGAGTAGATTACCATTTGAATTAATAAATACATTTTATTAGAGAAAGAGAATAAATTGAAAATTCTAATACACTTTTTAGACACTTTTAATCACAATTCTATAAAACTTAAAGAGAGAGTACTCATAATGAATTAATAATAAATAGCTGAGCTAACTAGGAAATAAAAAGATAGATTATCTGTTGGTTCTTTCATTCGTTTGAGAATGAAATTCCTGATTCAAGAATCTTGAATGGTATTTTTTTCTCAATAATATTGGGAGCATACTCGCTGAGCTTCACAGGGATTAAGAACCCAGAAGAACTGTTTGGTCCTTTCGTGAGATATAGTTTATTATCCACAAAGCTATGAAACACTGCACCTAGATTTGGGAAATTTACAAAAATTTCAAATTTATGTTAAAAGGCAAGAAAAAATATGAAAAATAAAATGATAAATAATTTTGGTTTGTCTTTTGTATCATTGTATCAAACATTGTTTACTCTATTCAGAAGGAGGATTGAGTGTGGGTCTTTTAGGTGGATTCTTTTATCTTTCAAAACTCAAAGTGTTTGTGATAATCACTGCTATCCCTTTTTTCTAAGCATAAATCCGTAAATTCATCAGCATTTAGCTGATACTATATTTCCTATTGAAATCCGATGCTTATCCGAACGAGAGAACCTTCGAGATGAATCCATCTAAGATAACCAGTGATATATCTGGTAGATTATCCAGATAAGAAATTAATTATCTCATATATAGAATAATTTATTCTTCTGTGAATAAATATTTCAAAAGAATCTAAGCTAAACTCTGCTGGACATCGATCGAGCTTTTCAACGAAAGTATCTGCATGAGTCTTTCAATCAGCAATCCATTCTCAAAATCTACCACCAATGCACCTGATTTAGTTCTTCCTTGGGATTGTGGTACTTAAGAATTATTCTGTTAGCACATTTATTAATGCTATTTGAGTGCACTCAAACAGAAACATGTTTTGCCTGCACCACTCAATCCAACTTTATTTAGAGAAACAGAAAAATAAGAATTATTATATTTTATATAAAAAAGATTCAAACTCAATGAAAAACTCTTAAAATTATCTCTTACATACTTCGGTGACTTATCCAAATTGAACAAGGGTGTTTAGCTCTAATTCAAATGGAGACAAAGGGCTATTAGGATTCAAGAAGAATTTAATGCCTTGATTATCAGAGGTATTTTGATTATCATTCTCATGAGTTGATCTCTTATGCTCTATTTCCATTTAGCTTTGATCATCTTCATCGTCATCTGAGCTATCTGACTCTAGCTCTTCTAAATCTTATGTTTTATCCAAATAAATATTAAATACCACCCCCCATTACTATTATTTCCTCCTTCTTTGCTTACGAAATGCTAATCTGATCTCCTTTGCTTTGAGTTGTTAAATTTACTCCTGTATTATCCCATTTAAGTTCTCAAATTCTTCATTTGTTAAGTATAAATTTATAGATTTATTCTTAATGCTATCTTCATACTCTTTTAATGTGCTTAATCCTTTTTTCTAGATGTTTTCCAATGCCCTACGGCCGGATGACTCGAATAAGTAACTCAATGATGACAACTACAAACCACAGACAAAAATAATTTTGCAATAATATGATATCAAAAACCAAAACAACATTTACCTAAAAGAATTCCATTTTTTTTCACTTGAATTCACTACTATCTTTTGTGTGATTTCAATCTCTTGAATAGGCTTGCTTTCTGATAATACTTTTTGTATTTTTGTTTCCTTTTTTGAAGCTGTTAATATACTCACTTTTGTATTGTATGCTTTTTCACTTTTTTTGTTTCTCCAAAAAACCTGCAGATTTAACAAATTAAAAATCAATAATCTAATCACCTAGAAGCTACAAATGTTTAAATAATTCTGAGCTGACAAATATCCCCGCCAGATCTTTAGATAATTATTCAAAGTAATATCTATTCTAAGATAGACGCGCACATTTTCAATCACTATATTATTTACACATATCAATGCAACCCAATACACATCTAGGTACTCCTTTAACAGCTGCTGCTGCTGCTTCATCAAGCAATAACAGCTAACACAAAGCTAAATTTTAGATTCCAGGTGTCGTGCATACAGTCCTCAAAGGACACAAAGGATGCGTTTATCAAGTTAAATATAATAAAAATGGTGAATACTGCATGTCTTGTTCGTAAGATCGCAGTATAATTCTATGGAATCCTGAAAAAGGAACATTAGTTAAGTAATTCAGTGGAGCTCATAACTATGAAGTATTTGATATAACTATCGCTGGAGATAACTCTAAATTTGGATCTGTCGGAGGTACAAACAATTTAGAATAATCATATTTCTTTTTCATCTTTTTTGCTATTTCTCATCGAATTCTTTTTTTGCCTCTTCAAACAGGTGATAAGATGGCATTTCTCTGGGATGTAAAAAAAGATTGTGTAGTTAGGAAATTTGAAGGTCACATAAGTAGAATCAATACAGTGTCATTCAACGATGACGAGAGTGTTTTAGTCACTGGATCATATGATGCTACGGTGAGATTTTGGGATTTAAAAGCGCATTCTTTTAAACCATTAGAAATCATAAAAGATTGTAAAGATAGTGTTTCGAAGATTATTGTAAATGGACATGAAGTCATAGTGAGTTCAATTGATGGGAAAGTTAGAACATATGATCTTCGAATGGGGTTGTCTACGACAGATGACATGAAGAGTCCAGTGTTAAAATTTAGCTTGAGTAGCGATAAAAAAACATATGCTGCAAGTTGTTAAGATGGAGCGATTAGATTAGTTGATAGAGAGAAAGGGTAGATTCTGAATACATTTCTAGGTCATTAAATATCAGATTACTCTACGGAAGTTCTACATTCTTTTGATGATGCATTTTTAGTGTCTGGAAGTGATGATGGAATGGTTTATTATTATGATTTGCTTTAGTAAAAGCCTATAAAATAATTTAAAAATCATTCTAAACCTGTTGTTTGCTTGAGTGCGTCTCCCTTGAGGAATTATCTAGTCTCTGGATCGTTTGATATGACACTTACTGTGTGGAAAGCAGATGACTCAACATAGATTTGAAAAAAGATTTAGGATTTTTATTGTAAAAAGATATGAATAACATGGTAATTTCTGATGAGGAACAATAAATAATATAAAACATCAACAACTAGGGACCAGTTAAGGCATATCCTAAGCTTAATTTCTCAAGTTAAACACCTTTTATGTAATATCTATAGCGTGCTGTCCCCTGAATAGAGAGAGCAAGAATATTATCATTTTTATCTTCTTTTTTCTATGAAAAAATACACACTCAAAATATAAAAATTGGATAATACATACTCAATTAACAATCTCTCTTATGTCCTAAAAAAATGAATTAGTGGTTACTGCTCAATCAATTGGCAAATGGGAAGCTGTCTTGCCGATTCGGACTCATCATACCGATTTCCGATCCTTCAAAGTTCGATCTTTGGTGAATAATTTAGTTTTTGTGTTTGAGAGTCTTGAGTTTCGAAGTAAGATGATCAACTTTTTCCTCTGAATCAACATAAATGTCTATCGAATCTTTTTAGCCTTGATAAGCTGCAGAATTACCATTATTATTGTTATTATTATTTCCCATTGCCAGATTTAGCACATCTTAATGGTGAAAATAAGTTATCGTGACTTTATAAAGATCTTTTTAAGGACCAATCACTGGAGATTATCCCCCAATTAATGGAGCAATCAAATCAGTTTAAATCCCTAACTCCGATGCTATTCCATGTGATTAATCAAGGCTCTTAGTCGGTACATAATGTAACTCATCGATCATATGAGGATCTATTAACGCTTGTGGTTTCAAGCTGCCTAGATGAAATTTCACTAGTTTCTCTCGAGATATCCCTAAATACGATTTTCTATTTGTATTTATGCACTCTACAAGATGAATATCCTTGATAAGCTTGTTGCTGACACAGAATAGTCTAAACATCGCATCATTTTCGTTATATCTCTTAAAATATTCCATGAAATCATAAAATGCTCTTGGCGAGCGACTTCTAATATCATTTGATCTGTCATCGAAATGTGTCACCATATTTGAGAAACCTTCTGCAGTTTTAGATGTTGCGTCGAGTAATCCTGTTATTGGTTTGACAATTGCACCAGTTAGACCTTTTACAGTGCCGATAAGAAATCCAGAAACGCCATCAGATTAAGCTCCTTCATATGGCATGGTTACTATTCCACTTATTCCATCGGTTATCCCTCGATAAAGGGAGACTCCAGCTTATTCAAATCCATCGATAACATTCTACGGTGGTTTCATCATAAATCGACGACGACGCTCTTGATATTGTTAATCCTATTTTTTGGAAGGATTATTGCAAAAACACAAAACAACAATAAATCAAAGATATTATTCAATACAATTTACACAAAAGTTCATTTAGTTTTAAGCTATTTACCATAGTGATTTTGGAGACGCCTGTACTGAGAGTTCCAGTCATTTTGTTGATTGATTAGAATGTTCCTGCTATGCCATTTTTCATGAACGAACTTGTACCATCTGTCAGACCGATTCCAAATTCTATTGGTCCTTGGATGATTCCCTCGAAGGGCTTTTCCATTAAATCTTAAAAGCCATCACCAATCTTCGTGAACAAGCCCACAGGATTTCCTAAACATAGTATAAAATGTATGTAGTTTATTAATATTTTTTGAGAGAATAAAAGAATTGAAATCAAATAGAATAAAAGCAATTAATAAATTCTTGTGTTTTTGCTGATTTACCTATGATCTCAATCGATCCAAGAATTCTAAACAGCTATCTTATCGCTTAAAATTTATAGTTCTTGATAATCTCCTTTTTGATTCCACTTAAGGTATCAAAAACAGCAGTTTATTCATATGAACCAATTCTAATTGGAGCATCATCTATGTTTCCTATTGCTGTGCCTAAGACACTGACAAATGCATTCAGCAGATGAAACGATTCAGGTTTTGAAATGAATGAAGGATGATATGAAAAGCTGACGAATATCTCATCGATTTTTAGGTTCTTGATATAAACACTTGTTGAAATCTCTGGTGGATCATGGAAGCGCCAATCTTCAAAGAATGATGTCTGCGAATCAAATTGTTCTTTCTTTAAAATATTCTTTTCCATCAAGCCCTGGGGGAAGAGAGGTATAAAATCACAAAAAATGTCTTAAAACACATATTCTCTTATTTTTAAGTTTAGAAAAAATGTTTTTTTATTAAATTTATGTAGAATTTACCCTTCGTTTTTAGGATTCAAAGAGATACTTTGTGATAGTATATTTCACATTGAATTCATCTTCCTCTTCTACTTCAATAAGTTCTTCAATAATCCTTTGTAGGTTTCGACTGCAAAACTCAATAACTTGTAGATATTCTTAATCCACTTTGAACTGCAGCGGCGCAATATTCAACTCAAAATTTTGTAATATTGATATCTATGCACAAAACAACCAAAATAAGCTTATGAATTCTGCTAATTTATCACTCTAAATAAAAGAGTTTGTTAAAATATTCATATTTTACTGATTGAGCTTGATGATTCTAGGTTAGTTTAAACGAGAATACCTTCGAATCGGGGTTTTCAACAATCTGCCTGTAGAATTTAGGAGTCAAAGTTATCGGTGTAATTGTTTCATAATCGGTATTGTTATCTACTTAGCAGAATTTCACATCAAGAGAATACTCTCTGAACTCTCTATCTTAACTAAACGCAGCATTTACCTCATTGAATTAGAAATAATTGATTTCTTTGTTTTATCCAGCATAATTTGCAATGATAGATACTCCTAATTATTTAATATAAAATTTGAATTGAATTCTTTCTGCTGATGAATCTTATTTCATCCCAAGCCCATAGCTACCGAGTTCTTTAGTCTACGATTCACTCATGATCTATCTTTGTTAGCTACTTAGTTGATCTTCATCTTGTTCGTTAGGAAAATTACTTTTTGTAGGTGCATAATTCTTAAAAAATGCATTCACCATATCAGAAGGTTTTAGTTCTGAAAATTTGATTATCCTCGTCATCCCACGAAATAATGTTTTTTACTGTATCCTGATGACTTTGTTTTTCAGAGACATCTCGCAGATTATCTAGTCTTCGAAGTCAATACTTTGCAGATTAACGACCTTCCTAACCCATCCATATCTTGCTACGTCTTCAAGTTTTGCAAATGAAAATCTAACGAACAAAATATCCAAATAAAACAACTTAAAAAAACCTGTTTATTTTTCAAATAAATTTGTGTTTTTTTTACTGGACATCGATTTAGTTATCCTCAGCTGGTGATTGCCAAGAGAAACTTGTTTATTGAAACGGAAAGATTTCAAATTTATCTCGATTTGAAGTCTCATCGATATGACTTATCCTGAGACTTGACTTCGACAATCTCTACTACGAAGAGACTTGTTATGACTGCTGCAATTATTATTATTATAATTAAGTCGAAGTAGCATTTTGTCTATTATTGTTTTCATGTTCGCTTCCTTGTTCTTTGGAGGAGACTTATTGAATATCAATTTTGATTTCTTCGCAATCATTTTAAATCAAATAGGGGATATCTTCTCCTAGAATGTCTTTGATCATAATATAGAATATTGGTCCAGCTTGTTCCACAGATGCATTCATAAAAATTATATTTTTGGAGTTATTCAAGGCTTTGCAGTAAAAATGATATGTCCTAATAGGTCCAATTGGAACTAATCCTGACCATGAAAAATCCTTCGAAGGCCTTATGTAAATAATGTTCTTATTGTCTTCCTTCCACTTCATGACAATTCTTTTACTTTCGTTGATTTTCACAGTGTCATTTGAGTTACTTTTATTCTAAGAAATTTCTAAACTCGAAGAAGACAAATTCACAATAACATACTTAGGAACTACCGTGAAGATCTTAGTGAAATTACTCGAACCATTCAATTAATGAGGCTGCATGCTCACAGATAAATCGTAGCTGCCATCTAAATCGGGTTATTTTATTTTAACATCCAGGAAATCTTATTCTTCAACTTTAATATTCTTTATAGAGAAAGCAGAATATACTCCATTTTATACAGAAGTAGTAGTAGCAGAAGATCCTTAATAATCTTTGACTTATTCAGTTTTTAAGAATGACAAGCCTATTGTATTGTCATCTTCATTTAACAAAATAACTCTTCTGAAAAATTAATCTGAAATCGGTTTGTCTTCAAGGAGATTTCCTTTTTCACTTTCGGATTCGTTGTCCATGAGCATTGTGTCAAACAGTGATTTCTATTTCATCAGCTTCCTTCCAAATCCCTTTGAGTTTGGTGCTAATGGAGGTAGCAGTTCTATGTTAGATTTTATGTTTAACTGAAACATATCAGTTTGCCCACCTCCTAAACCAGTTGTTCCATCGCTAGACTAGCCTTGTAATAAATCTAACTTTTTTCCAGTTTATTTATAAAAATACAAGTCTAATCCAGTGGTGTTGATCAAGCAAGCCTTCGAAAACATAATAATTTAAAGACTTCCGCCTTCAAGTTTTCTTTCAATATGGATAACTTAATTTGATTTTCCAGAAGGATCTTTGAGGATAATTTCCCTAGGGTAAGCACTTTCTTTTTCTCCTTTCGAGTAGAGCAAGACATTCAACGAAGGCGTGAATCCAACAATTTAAATTTGCAAGTGAATTGTTGAAGCAAGTGAGCCATATTGCTCTTGATAAATCTATTGTGGCATCAGTGCAAGATAGTTCATGTTGCCAGGTGAAAAATTATCGCGATCAAAGAGATATCTATTTCGATCAATTTCGCTTTTTCTGTCTTTGTCTTCCAAGGAGTATATGAATTTGGTGTAGACTGGTAAAGGCAATTGATTTTGAATTGTCAATAATGTATCAACGACTAAAACAAGCCGTTTTTTGAGAACCTAATCTTCTTCTTTACGGATCAAGCACACCATTGGCAAATGAGCGACTTCTTTGCATTAACTTTTTTCTTAGCGAATCAGATCCACTAGACTTTGAGGCTTACTGAACTCGGATAAACCATCTGATAAAGCAAAAATATAATTCAATCAAAAAACAACCATTTAATTACAATTATCGCTATTTTCTTGGTATAGTTTTTTCTGAAATATTTATTATCTTTTTCTAGTTTACTGCTGTTTTTTGAGTCTCCTTGAAGTGAAATCACTGTTTAAGAATCCATGAATTCATGAGGAATTGCTCCAAGCTTCTTTGGAAGAATCTCAAAACTGGAAGTCCCTTTTCCTGGATTCTCTAGTTTTATCTACAAAATCCACAAAACAAAATGAACCATTCAACCAACAAAGAAAACCAATTAATTTTCAATTCCTCCCATCCTTTGAATATCTCTTACTCTGATGCGATATTGAAGTAAATTCGAAATGACAAAGCAAGAACTAAGGATAATCGTTTTGCGTACATCATCAAGTCTAATATGTGAGAGAAAGAAATGATTCTCTTAGTTCTTAAAAATATATGAATTTAAGTAATTTTTCGTAAAAACCGAAGAGATAATTCTTGCATTTTCAATTTCTTCCTTCTACTACTCTTCATATTTGAATCCTGCATCTTCCGCTGGGTTGATGAGATCTTCATATTTGCTTTTCTTTTGTTTCCAGAGATAAACATCCTGTCGTTCTCGATCTAATTTGATCTCATTTATCCCGTAAGTTATATTTTCTCGTGTATCAAATTGCACTTTAACGGAATAGTGTGATTCAAATGTTTTGGCGAAATTCTCTTGGTCACTCTCAACTTAGAAACTCAGAGTATATCCAGCATCGATTTTCAAGGATTAAACTGCAACAAAAAAAATAAATAAATCATAACCTGCACTCTAAACCTATAAATTCATGAAGATTCACCCTTAAAACGATAGATATCCCCAATTTAATACCAAAATCTTCTACCTTTTTGATCTTGCTAAATTTTCTTAACAATCATCGGATATCCCGTCATGTTGTAAAATGAGAATAATGTGACAGATTCCTTCAAATTCTAAGCTAATTACTCTCCGCTGTTCATTATCTTCGTGATTTGTCTTGTTAATCCACTTTGAATCACACTGTGAAGCATAGATTATCCCTAATCCATATTTAACTCAAATTATTATATGCCTACATTTGTCCTCTTAGCAGAAGCTTAGAATCTCTTTTTCCAATACTGCATGCTCTTGTATAACACAGCTATCATTCTATCAGATATATTGATGTTGATAATTGACTTGGCTGCAGCATCATCTTCACTGATATTCTGCTTTACTTGAATCAACGACTGCTACGTTTACTTGTTAAATTCATAAAGCAAAGAGAAACTCGCTTCTTCAACTATTGGCTCCATTTTACCAACAGAAGGATTGAAATATTCCAGTTCCATTATGCAAACACCTTCAACTTCTCCGATACCTGTTTGCTCTATGTATGATATGCAAGGCATCAGCGAAAATGACAAATGAAGCATCGGGATAAATTATTAGTTTAAATCGTTGATCACGAGCACCTCTATGGAATGCACGAATAACTTAATGCTAGTACACAAGGTGTCTCGCTTTTACACTTAATCCTCAGCTGGACCAGTTTAAGACGATAAAGAACTCGTCACCTTGTAAAGATACAAACATAACAAGAAATCAACAAATCCGAACACAACAACTTTCATTTTAATTTTATTTGATTTTTCCTTACAGATTGAGACATTTTCATGTTATGCGAGATGCTATTGCTGTTAAGCTGGATATTTGCTGGTTTAATCGTGAGTTTTGACACAACTTAGTTACCAGAGGGTACATTTTGAGGGGATTTGTTGTTTGTAGATTGGAAAACAAGTGAAGGTATTGTATTTTTTTGTTAGAGTAGCAGTTTTTTATCAGTGACAATTTAGAGCTATTTCGAAGCTGATCGAGAGAAATCAGCGATAAAGTTATTATTCTTGGGATTGCTATCTAACACTATGGAATCTGCGTCCTTTTCATTGGAGATAATATTCCCCTACTTAGGTAAATCCTAACTGACTACACTATTTGACAGTGAGTGCATTGTCAATTTCTTGAACGGATCTGAACTGTCTATGAATGTCTTTGCGGAGTCTTTCAGTTGCTTCTAATACAGCAAAGAAGAGTAAATCAGCTCTAGATCTTTGTAGGAAAGATGGCATTTCGTTTTTTGAACATAAAATTTAAGATTCGAGATGTTCTTCGTTTCTTCCTCGCAATCACAAGTGAATTATTGGTATTGCAGCAGGCACTGCGTGGGAGGCATAATGTTTCTCTTTTTTGTATCAGCTTTCCTTTCTATTACATCTTTGAGAGAACTATTGGAGACTTCGAGATTATTTGCACTCACACTGATGGAAGTATTAGCTGTTGCTTAGCCGGTAGATTCAGGAGTATCGATGCTGTGTTAAGAGTAAAGTACAGAAGATTCATCGAATTCTTGTTGTTCATCTTAGCATCCTTCTTGGTCTTTATGGTACTGGGAGTGGTTGCTGTTAATTCCATTGTCTTCATATAATAACTGTACCTTACCTAAGCAAATATGAAAGGGAACATTTTGGTATTGATTCTCTCTCTTTTTTGTTAAAAATTCACAACAACAATAATATCCCAAATCGATTAATTACCTGAAAGCACAATGACTGATTTTTCTTTGAAATCACTTTAGATACCGATGAGAATATTCTTGGTACTTAACTCTAACGACAGAGGCTTCAAAGTCTTCTTTTTCTTTTCTGTTCAAAATATACAAATAACGCCAATTTAATCATTTTGTGGCTATTTTTGCTATTTTTAAAATTTAAATTCATTTTTATGCAATTCTTTGAAGGTAATAACTACTTTTCGATGAAGTTCTGTGCGTCTCATTGTTGGATATCTTGACAAAGTTCAGAATGGAGAATATCACATACGAATTGATCAATAAATTCGAATTGGACAGCTATATTTTGATTTATATTGCGCCTTGATTGTAGAAAACAAGTCTCACAGATGCTTTAACTTTTTAGAGATAGTCCTCTATTGTCTGCTGCTCTTGCGAATCTAATATACTTCCCGTCATAACATTATTCGGTTTAACTATCGAGGAGTTTCTCCTCATATTTTTCATGCTAACAGTCACGCGTTTATTTTCTTATCTAACAGGACGAAATCCATTATTTTTATCTGGTAAATCCGTCGGTCCTAAATCACCTAAGAATCCATATTGCATATCTTCTGTAACTGTCTACCCTTGAAAAGTCTCTCCTTTATGCAGGAAATATGATCCAAACAGATCCATGCCATGGAATTCTACTTCGAAATAGTTACTGACTTCTTTTATGTAGATGAATTTTGCATCGGAAATGCTTAACTTGAAGGCTTGATCTTCTTCATGCGAATCTATGTCATGAAATTAGAAAGATATCAGACCTTGTTATGCTACTCCATGGGGCTAATATGAGTCTTAAAGGAACAGTGTGAGTTCAACGAAGTCAATTTAGATGTATGTCTGCAGTTAATTGCTGCTAGAAGTTGTTTCTTCGTAATTAAAAATGAAATATTTATCGAATCCATCATCGAAATCGAGATTCTAATAGAGAATTCTCATCAGCATAGCATATTGATGCTTCGAGATCTTCCCACTAATCTTGCTCGATCTTCCTAAAAGCTCAATCTGATTCACTAAATCTGTAAGGGAGAAATAATAGGAAAGACAGTGAGTTTAAATGACATTATTTGCCAAATTATAATTGATTATTTTAAGAAAAAATACAAAATTATTCTTTTACCAGTTTTGCTCTTGAAGTATTGCTAGTACGCTGAGAACAGCGGGAACATTTCAATTTCTAAGTTGAAATGAATATTCTCTGACACTCTAATCTCCGATGAAGCACATTTCACAAAGATAGACATATCCTTGCATTCGATTGCGATTTTCTCTGCCCACATGAAATTGATCTTTCTATCATTCTCCAACTCCTTAATCTTTTTCTACGAACTCTCGTTGAAAATCGTTATACTCCCTAGATTCAGCTCTATCCATTCGTTCACACTCGGTCTCGATTTCAGAATTATTTTCGGCTTATCAATCGTCAATCTGTACTTCATAAACTTTGGATTTTTTATCAAAGACAGAACATCCTTGGTGTTTTTGCCATTCTCACCTTCATTATTCTCATATTAATCGGTAAGCACAGCAACAAGCTGCTACGTCCAGTAGTTTATCAGCCGTAAAAAAGGTTTTTGAAAATAAACTAAGTACAACTTATTCACTTTAATGTCAATAACTGTAAAAATATTATCGGACGTGTATTTGTTCTCAATTCCACCTGGATTGCTATCATAACTTGCAAACTGCAGATTTATCATATTCCCAGATTCTTTTTCTTCCCTTCCAAAAACCTTCAAACCCTCGATACTAAAAGGATTATATTTTATTGATGTCTCAGGGTATTTCGTGAGGTCTATTAACTGAAGATCACCTAGTTGCATGTCTAAATGCATTTCTAATGGATAAAACCTACCTTTTATGTCGAATTTCAGGATATCAATCTATTCAAAAAGCAACACCACAAATCACTAATTTGATCATTATCTCAATGGATATTTCTTACCCTAGCCATAGCTGTAAATGGATAGAGTCCATCGTGATCTTTTCTATCTGAAGTTCTGTGAATAAGGATGATTTGCAACTCTTCAAGTTGCAAGTGAATATTGATGAGCATCGTTTTGTCTTTCGGTTCAGGCAGCAGAAAATCAGGTTTATTATTCATCGCTAAAATCAGCGGCACTTATGTTTAAACCTACTCTTCCTCTTCGATTATATCCGTAGTAAATTTGCTTTTGGCAGTTTTCTGCAAATTCGTTCCAGTCATTCCACTGGTGATTATGTTTTTACTCGATTATCTTTAACCAAATTGCTTGTAGCGACTTTCAGAATGTTCTGGGAATATACTAACATCACCTAAATTTGAATCTTTTATGAGATGACTTTGACTGTTATTGGTGTTAGAATTGTTATTTAGATTATTGCTGTTGCTATTGCTATTTTGCTTATTGTGATAATGTGCAGCAGCTGCAGCAGTTTAGTCCTTTCGTTCTTTCGTTTTATTACCTTCTCCTTGTTGGGTGAAAAAATTCAATACCCGCTTGAATGTATCGGGTTTCCAGTTTATAAAAAGAGAACCTATTGTCGCCTTTATGTCAGTTTCTTAATTCAAAGTAAGACAAAAACGATTGTTGGAGAATATAAGATGAAAAGTTAATTTTCTGACTAATTTGACAGAATTATGCCAAAATGAAGCATGTTTATTACCTGTGTTGTTAAAATGGGGGTGATTTGGCTTTTTCGATGTGATTTCGAATTCCATAAGGTTTTTAGCTATTTTTTTGTTTTTTCTAAATACAACAAAAGTTAAAATTTATTCAAATTGATAATTTTATTTTTTTGTGTTACTCTTCAATGAAAGGATAGCTTTATGCGATACTCTAGATATACCCTGAAGGATAAAGATGCACTCGATCGATGATTTTTAAGTTCTCGATGCTAATTTTAAGGTTAGTTTCAACTGGTTTTGTCGTGAGCTGCATGTTAATAGATTCTAATGTAACATCCAGCCACTGGGATGTATCTTGTAATGTCTCATCTCTACTCGCTGCTGAGTACGGTGAAAGCAACGAAGTTTTCTTTTTAAACTCTTAATGGATTTGGATATTCACTTGTCCAACAGTTAACTTGATTTCTAATTCGCTGATTAGCAAGGCAGATGAATTGTCAGCAGCCATTTGGTATGATTACTACTACTATTACTGTTACTGCTGTTGCTATCTGCTGGTATCATCGTTATTTACTAAATTTTGGTTAATATAAATATGCATGCTCTACTAATGGCTTTGCTGTGCATTTGGTGTGTTGATATTGTTGCTTATAGAATTGTTGTTATTGTTGTTGTTGTTGAAGCTGCTGTTGTTGTTCTGATAAGCTGCTGACAGACCATTGATGTTGTTTTGAGCTGTTATGGCTGATGAAGAGAAAACTCTATCTCGGTTAACAACCGTTGATACATTGGGTTTTTTCTTTTTTTCTTTTTCCTAATGAATGATGCTTTAATATTTCGTTAAGACTCTCATCCATCGTCTGTATTCCTAGTTGCTATTCGCTGCTAGATAAATCTCTTTACCTTTGATGGATAGTTTGATGCAAAATGGTACTCCGATTTCAGAACTAAATTCTGCCTTTTTTTGTTTTAGAAAAAAAAATAACAAGAATATTTAGTATTTTAGTAATCATTCCGGATTCGTATAGTATTTCAATTGGTTGATGCTTCTTTGATAAAGATTTACCTTAAGTATGGCATGCTTGAAGTAGATATGATAAGTGTAATAATCATCATTCTTATTATTGAAGAAATACAGATAATTCCCCGAGAAAATAACAAAATAATTCGCCCACGATTTGAACGTATCACCGCGCTTCATGAGGTAGCCTTTTTCCTAGGAGAATTTCATCAGAATTTCTTTGTCTTATTGCAAAAACTCTTAGACTTTCGTGATGTCGTCTTCAGTGTGGAATAACTCATCGATTCTTCGCAGACTGAAGTACAAGTATTTCGTAAGATTCAAGGTGATATTTGAAATGTCACTCTTCAAGCATATTCTCGGTGTGTCACTTGTCACACCGTTCAATTGATCCTTCATGAAACCCATTTCCAGTGAGAAATTAAACTTCTCAACGACATCGTGGATCACCTTCAAAAAGTATTAACAAGAAGTCAGAGATACACAAGGTTCTCGAGAAGAAGAAAAAGGTAACAAATATCATAATAAAAGTGATTTTGATTCTTTTTAGCTTGTATTTGTGCTTACGCCTTTCTTTCTGAGTGGATTATTCACGATTTCATCATATTTCGTAGAGTTTTTGAATCTCAAGTGATTGTTCAAATGATTTATCGATGAGAAATATGAAATTGTGATGCCAGTCGCTTCGATTTTATAAAATTCATATATTTATTCTGCTTGCATATCTGTTCTTCCTGTGCCGATCTTGAGGAGTTATCCAGTGGGCGCTTTCTTATTCGCCGAATTCTAGTGATTGTGCTACTTTGATCCTTATCTCTAAAGAGTTTGTGCATGCTGGGGTGTTTACAGGAACTACTGACTAGGGTTAGAAATGAACTACTGCAGCAGATTACTGGAAGGATTACTTGGTGAGTTTTATTAGTTGCTAGAGAGCTGATGATTGGGTACTTGAAGAGTGTTTTATTTAGAAAAAGTAGGTTTTATTTAAAAAATCGATTAAGGAGCTGGACTAGAAGGAACTGCAGAATTTGGGCTGCTATTCCAATTGTTGTTATTGTTGTTGTTGTTGTTACCTACATTCCCGACTTAGTGATTCCCTGAACTCCCATTCGAAACAGGTAAATTAATCAATGGTCTTTATCGAGTTGTTTCATCGATTGTTTAGTATTTGAGTTCTTAGAAATTAATCACTAAGCACTCACTTTCATTGGAGCTCTGCTAACTCAACGGAATCACAATAATCGGCGCAATCATGATGATACTTTGCTCCTTTTTAAACATAACCTTTTCAACTTCTTCTTCTTTGTTTTCGAAATATTAGCTGACTTTTTGTAAATTCTCCGCTGCTTGTTCTTAGACTAACTCTGCAGGTGCTTAGTACTACAACCAAGTTTAGATTCTATGCAGTTTTTATGCATAATATGTGATTATCAATTATTGTAATTCGCCTTCAAGAACGAAAAATGTATTGGGTTTCCCGATTGGTTGTTTCTCGAATCGAACACGAACTAGCGGTTTCTTCTCAGCTGTTGTTTATTCTGCTTTTTTTAAAATAGGCACGAGCACTTGATTTCTACTATCTTGCTATTGAGTAAACAGATACATCTACAGATCTCTCAGACAAGTGTTGATCTCAGAATTATGATCTCGTTTGAGTAACTCAAAAGAAATATCTTACCATTAAATCAGCACTCCTTCTTCGATTTGCTTCAATTTGCTATTTCTATCATGATATTTGGGATGCTTTCCTTATTCAATCGAGATTAACTCACTGATTTAAATCAACCCTTCTTCAATTGATATCTCGATCTTCATCCAAACATACTCTTTAGGTCTAACATTCACATTTCTATTCGGGAATTGCATTTACTGTTGAAATTAAAAAGCTAATAATCAAACCAAAACATATCATTTGTATAATAAACCCCCCCTCATATCTTTCTTTCTTTACCTGATCCATGTACTCTTAGAACTTAGCTTTCTCGAATTTCTTCTTTAATCCATTAAAATCATCTGGTTCGTCATCTTCTTCATCACTCTCTGCTTTCCCTAGCAGCCCAAAAAGCCCACTTTTCTTTTTCTTCTTGTTAATCGATCTATTCTTTTCATATGATTTCTGCAATCCTATCATATCCTATGCGATTTTACTCCACCTAACTAGATCCTCAAGATCGTTTTTCCTGATCGCTTTGAGATACTTGTTGACTTCTTCTTTAATCAATATTTTATTTTAGACAATTTTTTCAAAATCTTTTTTTCGAAGCAATTTTTAAACGCCTGGCATTTTGGAAACCAAGATTTTCTTTAATATCTCCTTGTAGTTCTTCTCCAGCAAGTATTGTATGACTTTAGACGTGCAGTAGCTCCAATAATCCTTCGTTTAATTGGATAATTCCGTTTGTAATATTTTTAATCTTTCTTCTTTTTCACTTATATCCATTTCTAGTTTTTCTTTTTCAGGATATTATCTGTCAATCATATTGGCTTCTAATCTCTCATCTCCAGCTGAATCTTATTCGATTGCGATCAATTCATCTTACTCTAATTTTGCTTTCATCGCTGAGAGTTATTCATTCATTTATTTTAGTTCTTATCTCAGACCTTCAACTATGTTTTTTAACCTGATAAAACTCTCTTAATCAGGACGAATGATCCGAACCTTCATTTTGTCTTTCTCTATTCGCATTGAATACTAATAGTTGTTCAAGAATGTACTCAAACCAAGCATATCCTGACAAAGAAATTGAAATAATATTACTAATTTGCCTAAACTTTCTATGATAATTATTCATAAAAAAAGCAGAAAAAAAACAAAAAGAAGATTTGTAATACCTTGAGCTACTCATGGTCGATGCGGATGTCAATATTTTTGAACGATATCTTCATATCAAACTCTGGGATATCCCATTTTTACGTGAGAAAGTTCATTTTCAAGAATATATCCACATTCAAGCATACAATATATTAAGCTGAGTCACCTCGACGGAAATCTAAATTGTCAGCTTGTGCTTAGTATAACGTATACTCGTACATTTTCTCCACAATTGTATTATCAGGCGCTGACGCAAACATTTCAGCAGTAGAATTCTCCCAATAAAACCCTATATTTTTCACAGAAATAAGCTTGTTTATCGCCTCATCTTTGTTCTTAGGATTTGTACGGTCAACAAACTTTTTCTAAGTCCAATCTTTGCTGACTGTAAACGCTTCAATGCATCCTACGGTGATTCCCCATGCATAGACTGGATTTGGTGACTCAAAACGAAAATGTACGTTTTTAATGCAAATCTCAATGTTATCAACGACTACAGCTGCAAACCGCTCGATGTATCCTCCTGAGTCACCTTGTTTAATATGTTTAGTTTGTTCTTATTTTGCTCGTTCTTCTATGAACTGCCGTATAAAATATTCTATCCTTTCTTGCTTATATTTCATAGAATTCATGCGCTTAAGATTCCATTATGATTTCTCTTTTGGTGTGACCATCATGAAGATATTGCTCATTTCAATGCGAAACGGTTTAGATCTAAAGTTTTTTATCTAAAAGTTGACTTCAAAAGTCTCTACGAATGAGAATTTCAATTCTATCGGCCATTCCAGGAGATCTATTAGTTCTTATTTGATGCGTACATTCTCTACTTTGAACTTACCTGAGAACATCCCAACATGGATGTATTTCCTTTCTATTCCATCAAGATACTGCCCAAGATAACTTTTTAGTACCTTTTCGATAATATTCCCTAGCATCCTGCAAACTCAAGGAATGCACAACAGAAGTATTTCAATATTCAGAAAGTGCTTTTTCCTTAGGGTTTTGAAAAGAATAAAGGGGTTTGATTAGCTCTTTTTTTATCAGATCGAAATCGCAACAAAAAAAAAAGAAAAAAGGAGAATGTCAAAATCAAAAATATTCTTACAAAAGAGAGACAATAATGCTTTGCTATTTTGTTTTTCTTGATATTGATGAAAAAGATAAAACGCGAAAAAGATAATTCAAATTCTTTATACTTTATCCACTTCGATTTAAGTAATTTGCTTTTAAAAAATGAAATTAATTGAGGTCAGTCACAATTATTTCTAAAGTTCCATAAAATCCTTATGCTCATTTAAGGATTTCTGTAGAAAAAAAAACTAACACAAATGCTCTTAGGAAAATTTATTAAATTAGAAGGAGAAAATCAAGATTTTTCAAATACAATACTATTATAAAGCATAAACTTTTTTTATTCTTTATCTACTGTCCTTCCAAAATATTTTAACTTTAGTTGCTTGGAGCTAAGGCGGCTTAAATCAAATAAAATAGTAAATTTTAAGCAGAGCGAATTAAAAAAGTTGATTTTTGTTCTTAAAAGATTCTACATTTAGCTAATTTACAAAAAAATGTTTGAAGAGAAACTTGAATATAAGCCATATGGGTCAAAATAATCAGGCTAAGTAGAGGCAGTTGTGAAGAGATTGAGTACTCCTCATTTAGATTCGCTGATAAACAGAAGTCCTTCACATTTGATTAAGAATATAAAGCCTTTTGATAAAAATCTGGAATTGAAATTTATCGTGCTCTCGAAGAATTCTAGCATCAAGACAAAATAAGGAGCAATTATTACTTCACTTTTAGTCGCTGATTCGTCAGGAGCCATTTAGATGAATGTCTTCGATGAATGTGCGTTAAAAAATACATAGAAAATAATTTATCTTCAGAAAATTTCAAACAATTCTGCTGTGTTTAGAACATTTTTGATTTTTTGAATAAATAATTTTTAGATGGAAGCTACCTCAATGAGAGTGATGTGTGCTATGTCCAAAATGCATATGCAGGAATGTATAAAGATAGACTTATATTATATCAAGGTAATAATTGCTTGAAAAAATGTCTAAAGGAGAATAATTCTAAAAATAACAAAATTTTATTTTTTGATAGGAAAGCAAGGTATTTTGAAGCATCTGACAGATTATTTCTTTGATTTTATACCCAAACCGAATTTCAGTGATAAAAATTGGTCAGATTTTCTTGCTTCAAAGCAAGGATAACTCAATTCATAGTGAGTTCCTAGGTGTTTCAAATAAAACTAAAATAGTTCTTAAATGGTATGTAATGCCATAATTCTTAGCGTTTTACACAAACAAATATCGAGTTAAACATATCTGAAGAGTTAATAAATCAGTAGAGTCTCATTAAATATAATAAAAGTCTTGTCTTAATGTTTTTTTTTCTTCTCCAACCTATTGATTAACCTTTGAGGGATAAGGATAATCATCTGTGTAGAAACTACAAGCTTTTAAATAGGATTGTTTCTTGTGATTGCAAAAGAATGTTAATATGTTTTGATATTGAATGATTTAACAATTGAAAATGTATTGCTCAAGATGGCCAACTTAAGAAAAATAAAAGAACTTTTCAGAGAGATACGATTATTTTAAATGTCTAAAAAGTTTGAATTAACTAACTAATTTAATGTGTGAGACGCCGATTTGCATAATAAGAGAAAATGGGGATTAAATTAAGAATCCTAGCAAGATTTGTGTTGTGATCTAGATAAAATATTAAAAGCAAAACAAAGGAGGGAATTCATTTTTCAAATATGCCAAAAACAATTAAAATATCTGCAACAAAACAATTAAAGGAAGAAAAAAAATAATATTGAAAAATTTGGAATAAAAAATGGATACTGATAACCAGACAAAAACGAATTCAGAGCAAAAAATATCTGAAAATCAATCTCATTAAGCTGAAACAGCTGAACATAACTCAAATTAACAACAGGCAGGTGGTGTTGCAACTAACAATAATGGAGTATCTATTAGTTCAGAGAAAGCCAGAAGTAAATCAGGAAGTAGATCGAGAAAAGATAAAAAGGATAAGAAGGATAAGAAAGATAAAAAAGATAAGAAGGATAGAAAAGATAGAAGGGATTCTGGTGAGAGAAAGAAAAGCAGCAGGGACAGGAAAGATAAGAGTAGAGATAGAAAAGATAGGAAAGAGAAGAGTAAGGATAAGAAAGATCGAAAAGATAAAAAGGAGAGCAGAAGCAGAGATAAAAAAGATAGGAAAGAAAGAAGCAGAAGCAGGGATAGAAAAGACAGAAAAGAAAGGAGTAAAAGAGACAGATCTTAAGAAACCAAGCGTAAGAGAGATAAATCCTCATCTGATTCTTCCAAACCTCTCCGCAGAAGATCTCCTTAAGCTCCACAACAACAACAAGGAGGAGGGTATGCAATAAAAAAGAAGAATTCAATAAGAAAAGGGAAACTTAATTAAGTATTTAAAAAAAGATTGATTCAAATTATTTTAATTTTTGAATGAGTTTTATCATTTTAGTGTTGTGGGGGGAGTTATATATATCTCTCTCTCTTTCATTTGATCGAGAAAATGGTTTTTATGTTTGAATGACAGCCGTAGCAGATTCACCTTTGATAGTCCTCCAAAGACTGGAAAGGCCGTGGACACAGCGACGTTGCTTCTTTAGTAGCAGAACTTGGAGTTGTAGCTTCAACTACAGCAGCAATAGATGGGATATTTAGGTGGTGGTATTGTTAATGATTTTTTCATGCCACCTAATAACCGTCCAAATAGACCGAATTAAGACACCTACAGTTCCAAGAGTGACAGGAAGCTCTACATCGGCAATATTCCTGCAGGAGTTCCACCCCAGAAGGTAAAGAAAAATTGCAAGGAGTTTTTGACGTTTTTGGTAACATAATTTATGCTGACATAGATCCAACTGATGCTCAACAGTGCCCTCAGATAGCTCCAAATCAACCAAGATGTAAGTGAAAACAAACTTGTCATAAAAAACGATAATATGTGTATAATATTATATATTTGTTCTTGCTATCGCTTTTGTGAGATTATATTCAATTGCTAGTGCTTACCCCTTATTATTCCAGCCCGTAAGTTCGTTCGTTTGGTTTGATGCTGTTCAGAACGCTACAGCTTATTTCATCTCTATTGGTGTTTTGCAAATCGTAGCCTGGTGACTCTGTTGTCAACATTTGGATTAGTCCTGACGGTAATACAATTACACAATTTCATTTTTTAAAGTTGCTTTTTTCTAATATTTTTTTGTTCTTCAGGAAATTTCGGATTCGCTGAGTTCAGATACCCAGACGATGCTACAAGAGCACTCGATGCTCTTGGCACTGTTGCTTTGATGGGATAACCCTTAAAAGTAGGAAGACCATCACAATATTAAAAGACTCAATCGGATCCTATGGGATAAGGTAAACAATGAGCTGTCTGTTTTGTTAGATTATTTTATTTATTTTGGTTTCCCTAAAAAACAATATTGTTCTTGATAAAACAGGAAGAGTCAATGTGGCTGGAGGATACAGTGCACCTGGTCAATTCGATGTCATGAAAATCATAGATCCTACAGGTAATCTTATCTATAACAATAAATGAGCTAATAATTGTTTTTCGGCAAGGATAAAGAAGAGCAAACTTTGGAGAACCTGCTGGAACGATGGATTATAGCTAATCATAGAATGTAAGCTTATTTTCGTTATTGAATGTGATCTCTTTCCATAAATCTTTAAGCAAAATTAATATTTTTAACTTTTCAGCCATTCTGACCACATCTAAGGTGATAAAGAACCATCTCAAGTAAATCTAGATTTTCAATAATTGTTATTCAAATGAAAGAATCCTTTCCTATGTATTTTTTTAGAAAGGAGACACACTGTATGTTCGGAGATAGCATAGATGCCAAGATTATTATTAAAACAATCCTTTTTTTATCTAATTCATGTTTAAGATTAGTGTCTCTTCATCAAATCAAATGGAGAGGAAAAATAATCTCTAGGTCCTTTTCTTTTTAACATCTTTTGGAGCGTTTTCATTTTGTTTTTAATCAGTTAGATTTGAATGGCTCAAATGCAATCTTTTAATTCTCAATGATAGTAGATTGTTCGTTATGGAGAACGAAATAATAAAAAATAAAAAAGAATAGCATTGTGTTTTTATGTGACGATTCATCAAACCAAAAATCAAGATTGGAACTGGCAAAAATTCATTTAATAAGTATTGAATGTGTAAGTGAACGTTTAATATAGAAAAGAACTCAAAAACATAACGAAAAATTCAATATTAAGAAAAACAAAACGGGAATTCAAGTGAAACAAAGGAGAAACATACTAACAAGTAGCAGTACCATTTAGAGAGAGTGAAAACATGAGTGGAGAATGTGTAAAAGTCATGGTCAGAGTTCGCCCCATGAACTCAAGAGAAAAAGAAACTCAAAGTAAAAGCTGCTTGTAAGTCGATTAAACAGCAGGATCGATTGCACTTAATCCTGCACTTCCAGCTGATAACTCAGATACAACAAAGATATTTACATTTGATAGTGTGTTTGCATAAGAATCTAGCTAATCATAGATTTACGAATAAAGTGCATTTTCTCTGGTAGAAAGTGTATTCGAAGGATACAATGGAACTATTTTCGCTTATGGCTAAACAGGATGCGGGAAGACCTTTACAATGATGGGTGACCCTTAAGACGAAGAGATGAAGGGAATAATTCCAAGGACATTCCATCATTTAATCGATGTAATTGAAAGTGAGAGTTCCAAGGAATTCTTAGTGAGATGTTCATACATTGAGATTTACAATGAAGAAATTCATGATCTGCTTTCTAAAGATGTGAAAGCTAGATATGAATTAAAAGAATCACCTGAAAAAGGAATTTTTATAAAAGATCTTAATAAAGTAGTTGTTAAATCTGTTGCTGCGATGGAACAGCTTATGATCACCGGAAACAAAAATAGATCCACTGGTAACACAATAAACAAAAAGAGAGAAAGAAATGGGGATAATTGAATAATTTTTTGCTGATTATTTTGTTTATCAGGTGAGACTGCAATGAACAAGGATTCATCTAGATCACATTCTATTTTTACAGTTTATGTTGAAATATCTGAAACGGATGCGAATGGTGAATAGAAGATCAAAGCAGGCAAATTAAATCTAGTCGATCTAGCTGGTAGTGAACGACAAGCAAAAACACAAGCAACAGGTGATAGACTTAAAGAAGCAAATAAAATTAACTTATCCTTGAGTGCATTAGGAAATGTAATCTCCGCATTAGTGGATGGAAAAAACACGCATATTCCATATAGAGATTCCAAATTAACACGACTTCTCTAGGATTCTCTTGGTGGAAATACAAAAACGATAATGATTGCTGCTGTATCTCCATCTGATTTTAACTTCAATGAAACACTAGGAACATTGAGATACGCGTCCAGAGCTAAGAAAATTAAGAATAAACCGAAAATTAATGAAGATCCTAAAGATGCTTTGCTACGTGAATAAGCAGAAGAAATCAATAGATTAAAAGAATAACTTGGTTTAGGGAATAATTATGGTAAAGATCATCATAAATAAAATGGAAAAGATGAGAATAATGAAGAGGATAGTAAATGGAAAGAAGCACATGATGCACTACATAAAGACAAAGAAAGAATAGAGATTTAGTTGAAAGAACGATAAGAATAAGCTGAAGTCGAAAAAGAGCAAAGATTTAAAATGGAATAGTTACTAAATGACTTGCAACGAGATAAAATGGTTGGTGGTTCAGGAGGAACTGAAGAAGAGAAAAAATAATATTTAGAAATGAAAAAGAAGCTCAAAAAACAGCAGAAAGAGCATGATAAATTAATCTAAGAAGCGAAGAGAAAAGAAGAAGAAATTATTGAAACTGAGAAGAATTACTAGAGTCTTCAAGAAGAAGTCGAAGCGAATCGAAGAATTATTAAAAAACTTAAGAATAAATGTAATTAAACTGCTGCGGAATTGCAGGATTTGCAAAAGGAGAAGAATTAAGATACTTAAGAATTGCTAGAGACAATACGTGTTCTAGAAGCTGATAGTAAGCTCGCAAATGCTATTCTTGAGATGGCTTTTTAAAACAATGAACTTCAGTAGATTAAAGTAAAAAAGATTGTTTAAACAATAACAACATATGAATTGTGTGGATAACTGTAATTTATTTTATAACCTAACAATAGAACAACGCTTAATGGAATGATAGTAAGAACTCATATGTGATAACTCCTTTTTATTTTAAAAATAAAGAAATTCGACTACCAAAACTTACCTATACTCAAGGTAAATATGCTTGTTTCCACGCATGTCAATAGTTTAATATGATCCACACATGACAATAGTCTAATATGATATTGGATTTTTTTTATATTTTGAAGCCATGGAGCAAGTAGAAATAGAGAAAGATTCACGTGCAATCTACTTTGATGCAGGTCCAAATCGAAGGAAATAAATAAAGGAAAAATCTTCTTTTTGTGATGATGCTTCTGATGAATATGATCAAGAAGCAACACCGAAAGATTCCATGAATAAGCGACCTAAAAAAAGTGAAAAAGAATCAAGAGGACGAAATCTTGTGCCGAAAAGATCTTTAAATGACATGACTAATAATTTCTCCTCACGTAATCAACATAAATTGAAAGATTTTCTTATTTTCTTAATGATTCTAAAGAGCTATCTTAGTCAAATCTTAACAAAAAGTTATGATAAATGCTAATCATTTTTATTTTTTGTTTAGATTAAAGATTTTCCTTAGTTGGTAAAGATGAATCCTTCAAAGCGCCAAAGAGAAATCTGAATGGGATATAACTTAATCCTTTGAGTGCGAGCATTATACCGAGCAGTATTTTAGATAAATAATTATAAAATGCAGCTCCTAGTAATCCCCAAGAACCAAGAAGAAATCCAAAAAGTAAAATAAAATATCTTCATTGAGATTGCCGATGGCTTATTTTTTAGAAATCATCTTTTTTTTTGATTTTAAAAAATCTAAATTTTGTTTATTTGTTTAATAAACAGCTTAGCAATTGATTCCACTTGGGTAACAGAACAACAACAACAACATTAATAGCAATAATAATAATAAAATCAAAGACATTCGTTTCTGAGCTTCTTTTGATTACCCCTCATTTAAATTTTAAAATTCTTCACTTTATCTTTCATAATTAAGTTAGTTACTACTTTCAAAAAATAGAATAGTTTTTGTTGAATAGATTCTAAAATTTTGTCAATTTTTCGAAGGAAAAAACAAAGGTAATCTTCTCACAAAATAAGAACAATTTATGAATATTATTCACTCTTTTCACTTATTTTATCACTCCTATTTTTGATTCGAATGATTACATTAATAATTTCATTATTCGAATAATGATCGAACATCGTTGAAATATGGCTAATTTTAATTAAATAATATATTCATTAGTAAAACAAAATGGCTATGATTAAATTTAATTTATCTTACATGTCTTAAGGCTGACTTAGCTGTGATTCTCTTAATTGGATCATAACAAAGCAATCTCTGCAATAGATCTACAGCAGCAATATCTGCAACATATTTCGGATTGTATTTCTAAATCGCTGCTTCTATTAGATCAGATAATTTCTGAGGTCTGAATCTTGGGAAAGTTGGTTTATAATCTGTTAAATCTCTCAATCCAGGCCATTCCTATTCAGTAGGTGTACCTAATATCCTTAAGGAAATCATACACAAAAACAATAAATAACTCTAAAAACCACTAATATCTCCTCAATTTCTCTTGGTAAATTTTGAATAATGTTTACTGGAATATTTTGAAAATCTGTCCGATTTCGCTGTCTCCTTAGAAAAGTGGAGTTTTCACGATTAGCTCATACATAATGCATCCAGTAGACCACATGTCAATAGGAGTACAGTAATCTAATGCTCCAAGAAGTATCTCAGGAGGACGGTACCATAGAGTAACTACCTCACGAGTGTATGGTCGAATTGGCATGCAAAATGTACGAGATAAACCAAAATCAGCTATTTTTACCTGTTCTAAAAAAATCAAAGAAAAAAGGATTATTAAACGTGTTTGACCCTAAATCATAATGAAAGAATAATATTGCAAATTAATAATCTTCCCCCTTCCCCCCCCCCCCAATTTCTTTTAGTTACCATCTTTATTGATGAGAATATTCTAAGGTTTAAGATCTCTATGCATGGTTCGTCTAGTGTGGCATGCAGCAATGCCTCTGATCATTTAATAGACTATTTTTTTAACTGTGATTTCATCTAGAAACGTAGCTGAATCTCTTGTTTTAGAATCGAGATATTTCTTCAGATCTTAATCAGCAAACTCAAATGCTAGATAAAGTAGATTGTCTTAGATGAATATGTCCTTTAAACTGTTGTCATAAGTATTAGTTAAAATATAGCAACAACGACAAATTTTAAAACTCAATTGATTCTTATTCCTATTTAAACCCTCATCAAAGCCAAAAGAATTGCTCATTTAGCTTTGTGTATTTAGAAATCATCTTAAACTAATTTGATCACCGATGGATGCCTTAAATGGCTGGTCACTTATTTATTATAAAATCTAATTTCCTTACATAACTACATTTTCATGATTGATCTCCTTGAGTAGAGAGATTTCTCTGAGGGCTGAGCTTGGTATGCCATCATTTGCTAACTACAAGCGAAGATTGAAAAATCTTATAACACATTTTGCCCAATCAATAATATTCTACTCTGGTGATAGTCTTTTTGAGTGCGACAATCTCCTTTGTGTCAACATGCAAAGCCTTGTAAACCTCACCATAAGTACCTTTTCCTATTTCTTGTAAGATCTTGTACTTTCCAATGACCTTCTCTGTTGACTCAATCTCCACTTCCATATGTTTTGAATTATTGCAATAGTAATCTTCACTTTTTAGGTTATTATTTTTGAGATAAATTATTGTTTATCATTCAAGAAAATCTAATCCCGCCAAATTATTAGTTTGTTTTGTTGGGGCTTTGTAATCAAAAAACGAGGGAGGGGGAACTTTGCTATTTCTACTCAAACATGAATAAAACATCCTTTTTGTTGTTTTTTTGTTACTACTGTTGTTGTTTGCTATCCCTATTGATTCCCTAAGTTGGTTGTGATATGAAAAAAAGAGAACTATTAAATATAATTTTGATTATCGTAAGGGTATGTCGCACACATAGAGAAAGAGAGAGTAACAAATGATCTTCATTTCATCCAAAAATAAAAATTAATTTTCAATAAAATTCATTGATCTTAGTTTTGCTATGTTAATTCGTATGATTTTATTTATGAAATTGGTTATTCTTATTATCTTTATTGACCATTCTGTTATTCCTGGAGCTACTTTTATTTCTACAATTGAATTTATAGTTATTATTCTCCTACTAATTACTATTTTTATTTTCCTTTTTCTTCTAATTTCTGCTGATCTTTATTTTCGTTGATTTACTGCTACTATTAAGAGAATATTCCATTCCCATTCCTATTCTTTTTGGTATTTCTAGAAGCTTCACTTGAAGATCTTACATACCGTCTTGCTAACGGTGGACATTTAATAGTTTCATTAGAAATATTTGATAATCTCAAAGGACTCCTTGAACAATCTGAAGTTCTTAGTTTTTTACGATTTTCACTTCTTGATAAAATTAACTAAGACAAATGGTGACTTTATTCAGTTGCAGATGATTCATTTGTTTCTAAATTCGCACATGTTATGTTTAATTTATCAAATTCGCTAAATAAACATGGAATTCTATTAGATTTTCTTTTCTTCTTTTTCTTATTAATTATTGGAGTGCTTGAAGGATCTACTCTTTCAATATTAGAGTGATTATCTTGTAATTAGCTCTTTGAGCTTAACTTTGATTTAGAGGGTAATAGAGGTAGATTGTTTAATTTACAAGGTAATTTAACTTTCTAAAGTTGTTCTTTCATTTTCTCATATTGACTAATATCTGATTTGATTTAATCCCTTGAAAAAATAGGCTTGATAGCGAGGATTCGTTATGCTATAGCTCGATTTTCTTGAGCGACTTGAAGAGATTCTTGATGTCTTTTAAGTTCTAGGGCTATTTTGTTGCTGGCAAGTTTTTCGGTTGGTTCTGAGTTGATTCGAAATGGTGATCTCTCAGAAGCTGTTATGCGTTGTCTTCCTTGCTAAATAGACAGCAATCTCTGGAGTAGACACCTGTTTCCTTTCCCGATTGCTTGATTTCGTTAGGTTGTGTTGAAATGAATATTGAAGGCTTTTGCATGCATGATGCTTTCTTGCATATGAGTAACATCCATCTCAGCAGTATGTGATCGTTTATGGTGGTTGATCTCTGCAACTCTTTGTAGATGCAGTTTATAATGCTACTCCCGCTGCTTTTACGTTAAGAAATCTTTATCCACCCATCGTGCTGCCTGCATTCAACTGAAACAAAACAATGGAACTGCTAGTATTTATGAAATTAATAAGAAATGTTTAATTTTTTGCTTATTTACTAATTGTTTTCTAATTTCAAATGCAAGCAATAACGTTCTTACAGAAGCTGAAGATCCAGATTAAGAAATTAAACATACTGTTTTTCTAATTATTCAGATGAGAATCATTAATTAAGAATAAAAGAATATCCCCCCTCACAGAAAAATAGGTTACATCTTTTTCAATAGGCTTACAGGTCCGGAACAATAAAAATAAGATAAAGATATCTTTTTGTCAGTTAGAAATGAAAGATCAATAAGAACAAACAGTTAAATATCAAAAATGTGTATACAATCTAGATCGTTTTTTGACTTTAGCAGCAGAGAGAGAGAGAGAATAAATGCAAATAAAAAAAGATTTGATTATTTTCAATCATATTCAAATAAAATGTTATTACTCTGCTCAATCAATTCAATAAGGGAATGACTTAACTACAATATTATTAAAAGTTATTACAATATAAAATATCGAATGATTCCTCAAATCATAGTTCCATTTTGAATTCCATACTTAGCACATTCCTTGAAGAATTCAAGTTATGACGATATTTAAGATGAAGACAAGCCATAAGAAATCATGCAGTCTCTTAAGCAATTCATAGATTATTCGATTTTTTCCTCATTGATTTTCAGTTCCTTTGCTATTACTGCTACGTCAATCACCGAAAATACATCAAAAGCACAGATTGCATAATCAAGGAGATACTTTATCAACAAAACATTGCTATTTCCTTCAATGTAAGTATGCTAAAAAGAAACCCGCTTTGATTAGTTAGGTTTTGAATGAACAATAGATTAGCCTTGACTCTAATTTTCAGTGCCGTTTTAATTGAAAAATTGAGATTTCTTCCCTTCCTGTTCATCAAGTTACTATGATAAATTTATGGATATTTTCTCCCAAAACTCCTCTTTATCTTCTGAAACAGCTAGAAAATAAGGAGCACATAATAAACCAAAAGAATCACTACCAGAAGCAGAATTATCTCCAATAAAATTCTATTACTATTTGAGCAGCTATTCATTCGATTAAATACCAGAGTAAAAGGGAGAAGATGCACTCTTAGAAAGCCCATTTGATCTAATCTCTTCTAAACCTTGCTAACACATTTCAGAATGCTATTCCTTTAACACTTCTTGGTATTCATCGAAATCATCAAATGAAGTCACTTTTGTATTCTCAATTAAACCTATTTCATTGTCTCTTCCCAGTTAGCTACCTAAATACCCTTTGGCAGCTGCTGGAACATTAATATTTTTGTTCTGCTACCCAAACTAACCATTCATAGAATTATTTGACTCCGAGGATATCATAAACGACAGCAGATGCAACTTGTATTTCAATTAAAGTGTAAAGTAATGCTATTTGGATTGCTGTTGCTGCTGCTATTTGTGGTGTTGCATGTGTGAAAAGAAACTAGATTTCGATTATATTTGAGAATATTTCTGGAAATTAAATATTGTAGACTGCGCGAATCTAATCATATGTGGGAATAACCTTATGAGATTCTCTTCGGTTTTGGATTTCAAATAGCTTAAATATGACTAATATGGTATTTTATTCAATACAAATTCAATCATGTTTTCAACAAACACGAGTCTATCAGATTAGCTTTATGTGTGCTTCAGAACAAGGAACTAATCTAGTCTATCAGCTGCAGCTCGAATTGCATTGAAATTGATAATCTACTGCTCTCCAATGTTAGTTTAGTAATCTCGTTGCAAGATATTCCTAATACTTTCGATTCTTTCTAGTAATCTAAAAGTTAACTTTGCACTGAAACCTTATCGCTTGGTGATATATTGCACGCACTCCTTCAAACGCAAGAATTCGTAAGCAGTGAATAGCAAGCTGTTATTCTCAGTGGTAGGGACATTGCTGTTATGAATAATTCCCCTTGGAAATTATGATACTTTAGTTAATTTCTTTCCAGATTAGATTAGATTTAGAATGAATTGTTCTAGGCAAGAAGATTGCTCTTCTGCAGATCCAATTTTCTGGAAAACATCAATGTTGTATTTGTTTTTCATATGCTCAAACACCGAACAAAACAATCTTTTCAGATTAGGATCTCCACCTAATTCCGTCATCAAGTTCTTTTACTTCAACTACCGACTCATCCTAGATTAGACAATTTCCATAAATTATTAGACTTTCTATTAATTCTTGAAAGCCCAATCGGAGGATGTCTCTGTGGAAATGCAGTTTTTAATTGCAGAAATTAGCAGTTATTATGATGTGTCTTTGAGTCGGAGATCAGAAAATAAGCTGATTTCAATCGCTGCACCGATGTTTGTAAATGGCAAATCAGCTTTTGGATTGAGTTTAGCTTTATTCACAAATGACTAAGCTGCTTCGGTTTCTCCAGATATCTCCACGCCTTGACCGAGTGAATGCGATAAAAATAGCAGCAATCGCTTGACTATCTGTGCAGGTTTAAGATCAGTTTCTTAGAGAATCATTTAGTATGCAAATGAACTCGTGAATAACTACAAAAGGGATGAATTTATCTTCCAAAAACAACCTGCAATTTCAGTGGTGTTTTAAGACTTTAAACTGCCGCTATTGAGGATCATTAATAAGTTTGAGGTCTAGTAGTTAGATTTAGTGTTTCTATGATCATTGTTTTGATATTGCTTTTATTATGTCGCTGGCCGAATCGGTAATTGCTACATCAGCACATCTGAGCCAACTTATTTCATCGATTCACTTCGATACGAATCTTCATCTGTTCTGTGGTAGTAGAGATCAGATCTATTCTCCGTTTTTAAACTTTACAGACCTTCAAGTGTTTTGAATTTACTCTTTTTGAGATGCAAAGGACTAACCAATCCAATACTTGAGTTGGTGGAGAGATCAGATGCAATTCCACCTGAAATCTAATGAATTTGCGTATTATTGTTATTGTGATTATTGTTGTTGATGGTATTCTCCGATTTGACAAATTTTTTAAATAAATATGCTTACGAAGTAGGCTATTGTTTGAAAGGCTCGGAACATCCCATCCTAGCTAAAGATTTAGAGTAATCAATTTCTAATGGATTCGAAGTAGCATTGCTTGGATATTATGAGCTTTACAATATTTTCTAATCATCTCCTTATGAGAAAGCAGAGTTATTTTTTATGAAATCCTGCTTTGTTGTTCTTGCATATTCTGTAATATGCTTTGTTTCGACGTTCATATTGTATCTCCATTGCTTCTAGCCTTACTTTTATGCTGAGGATTACTATTATTCTTCTTCAACTGTCATCAACTCTTCAGCTTTGTAACTCTACTTTTCATTGTAATACAGTTGATCTTACATCCTATCTATCGATTAACTTGACCCTTTAGAGGGGTCAATCCTCCTAGAATAATTGAGTTTTCGAGCAGATGAAGAATAATGTTATTTATTCTCTTAGCTTGTGGCTTCCTTGACCTCTTGTAATTCTTCAGGATCCTACAGTTATCCTTATTATTCAATAGTAGACATATATGGATATGTTGACTATTATGTGCTCATGAGTGCTTAGAGTCGATTATTTTTCAAATATTTCTTGAATTTAGCATAAGCTAATGGATCGTATTTACTAGGGATCTCTTAGCGTTTGTGAAGGAGATTCTCTAAGCATGTTTTATTGTTCAGTGTTAGCTGTCTGCCTAAGAAATTGAGATTGAACCCTGTGGCTTTTTTCTTGAAGAATAATTCACCTTCTCGTTGATTTTCAAATTGAATTTCTTCTTCTCGCTAATCCAAAGAAATCCATTTCTTCTTTTTCAAAGATTACTCGCTAGAAGATTGGTAATGCGATTACTTCTAAAAATAAATTGAATTTGTTGCATTATCTTCGTCTTTTCTTTGAGTTTGATCCATCATATCAGTAGGTTTCCTAGAAATAATTGATTGTGCAATTATCTGTTATTCTTGTTTCTTCATTGGACTTCTTCTAACTCTGGTGATACTTGATACTGTGCGAAGTTTCTCAATAGATTCTTTCTAGAATGTTATTTTTAACGTTTATTATGGATTTCTGTCACTATTTGTCCTTGCATTGTTGGAGTTATTGTTCATTTATTCTTTTTAATCTTACAATTTAATAAATTAATTCTGTTTAGATTCTCGTGTGCTGGTATCTCGTATAAATTACTAACTAATTGGCCTGGATCTGCTTTGATAATTAGAATTTATGAGTTACTAAGAAGATTGCTGCATATTATACTTTTCATTATTGTTAGATTTATCACTAGATTTCTATTGGATCACTCGAGAAATAGAACTAGCACGAAAATTCATTAAAGCACTTCTATTCCCTGGGACAATAGGCTATCTGATTGCAGCTCCTGCATTACTTAAAGATTCGAAATTGCCTTTTTCAGGAAGTTACTTGAACTATTTCACTCTTCTTCCTCCAAGATGAGAAGCTAATCGAACATCACTGTGATTGCCGAAATTACTATCTGTGATGAAATCCTTATCAATGGAGCTATTGTGTTTCTATGATTCTTGTGTGTTGCTATCAATGATGGATTTGGAAGCATCTGCGAAGTGAACTTCAGATAAGTTGATCATCTTAAACTGCATGGATTAATATTTATGAATATTCACTTCAGAATTTTAGAATGTTGCATCTCTGGCTGCTCTGTCGGAGTTGATTTAAGAGAAATTCAGCATTGAAGGTTGGCCAGTTTATTAGCTTGGTTGCTGGGTATTCTATCCTGCTAGAGTCTAGGTTGGAAGATAAAATCTCTACGCTTTTTGATTGTTTTTGTTGTTTTTTATCTTCAAATATCTTTTATTTTCACGAGTATCTTTATCTTCTCTCGAAGCAAGAACAAATCTGGTATCTTCAGTGAGTCTACTACCTTATTGATATTATTCTTCTAGAGAGAATGCACTTTAAATGGCTCTGCTCTCTTTCATGTTTTAAAGATTGTATTGTGTTTTTTATTCTTCTTTTTTTTCGTTCCAAAATTAAAAAAGATTACTCCCAAAATTTTTTGTCCTAATAATCAAAAAAAAAAAGGAAGACAAACTACGAAAAAATATTGAGACGGAACTAGTCTGAGCCAGCAAAGAAAGAAAGACAGACACAGGAATTATATTTGGTGTGATTCTGCTAGGATATGATCATCAAAGCTAAGCGATTTTCTAGCTTACTTTAATTTGTTCAGAAGAATAAATTTGTGAATTTTTTTGATTATTAACTGGATATCCTTAACTAGCCTAGATATTCAAGCATGGAAAGCATTAAATAGTCAATTCATTCTTATTTCTAAAATGTCTAAATGTTTTCAAAATATGCATTTAACAAAAAAGATGATTTAAGAAGAAAATTAGAATAAATGGTGTATTCGAACAAAAATGGAGGGGGGTTTACCTAAATATTTTGTAATTTGATTCTTAATTCAAATGATCTGTAAACTAAATACAAATTTATGGTGTCTTTTGAGATAAATTAAGAGAATCTTTTTAAGATTTTGTAGATTTCTTCTTTTGATTTTGGAATGAAATTATCTTGTTTTAGATTGATCTAATCAATCGATGGGAAGCACAAATAAAAAGCTGGATCGTTACACTTAATTAAAAAATTATCTCAAGAACCGATTAAGAAGTAATTCAAAAGAAACCATTCTAATAACACGCAATCAAAAACTAAATCTAAATGCGATAATTGCAAGGAAACAAGTAATATTGCTTTTGAGCCTTAAGCTCTTTATTATTTATTGATTCTTTTTTTGTTCTTCCTCAAAGAGGCAGTAATGAATTAAGTCTCAAAAACCTCATGAGTTATTCTAGATCTTCTGACGCAATTACATTCGATTTCGATAATATTTCCTCTAATCCTGCAAACCAAAATGAAAAGCAGAACTCATAGTCCGGCATGTTGTGATATGACACAGTGAAATCCAGATCGAAAATGCTGAATACCTATTCTTCTTGTGACAGCACCAAAAAGAAATATTCTTCCAGAAACTTACTATTTATCAATTAAGTCTCTGAAATTCCTTTAGGTAGATTCGCAGTGATCAGCGCAGTTACACACCAATCAGTGATTTTCTAAGACAGCACATTAGCACTCAGAGGAAGAGTCAGGAATGAAAAATTATGAATATTAGCTTTTTATTTAATCCTTTCGATCTTGATTAAAATGTCTTTCTACACTAGAAACAGATGGTATTGCTCCTATGCGTTATTTGGATTGAAGTACTACTTCGTTAATTCCAAGATAATTCTCGATAACTCGTCTAGCATGACTTCAGGCACTTCTCCACGAGTTTTCAGTTTGTGTTCTAAAAAATCTACAAGATCAATGTACCTAACAACTCCTAGCAGACACCCAAATAACTGTGTGTAGAAAGTTGCGATTGTAGACTATGATGGATCTAAGAAATAACCCACGATTTTCTTGCATTTCGTAATCGTTTAAATGAAGATTTACTTAAAACTATTATCTTTACTGAAATTATTCATTTGGAAGAAATACTCCCGCTATCTTTATATTCTCGATTCGACTTACAATATCTACTAATCTTAGAACCCCATGCTGGCCATAATTCGCCATAGCGATATTTTAACCAGATAGAATTCAGCATCGGAAATTGGTTTATGGTTAGAATTATTTTTAATTTTTTCTAAGAAATTCCAGAGCAATTCTTATTCAGATCGAAGCATGCATATTGTACCTTCGGTGACTTCATTAATTAGTTCTTCATCAAAGGTACTTACAACACCACTCTCATAGCATAAATGTTCCAGTAAATTACTTACGACGAGTCTAACTTTCTCGTTCCCTCCTAGATCATCCAGGAATGTTTAAGGCATGAATTGTTTAATCGATGAAGTAAACTTCTATGCAAACGAAGTAACTAATGAATTTTACATTTGTAGCTCTTTCATTTTTCCAGCGAAAACATCCCTCACGAAGAGCAAAGTTGTTTCATTTACTTTTAACGTTGGGAATTCCACAGAGAGCTTATTCTTATTTTTATCCCGTTTCTCAACAATTACTTACTAATTATCTGATGTTTCTGAATCAAATAATTATTTTTATGATTTGATTCCAGTTAGATTTATGATCAAATGTTTAGCTTTCTGTTTCTATCGATCATTTGACAAAACTGGGCTGCTTGATCCTGAACGAGAATGATACGGTAATGTCTTGGGGTTCTTAGGAAAAACAAGATTTTCAGAGCAATACACGTATAACTTCATCATGTAGAAAGCAAACATATCTACAGAATATCCACTTTGTTCGATGTACTACCCTATGACTTCGTTTTCTGTTAAGCTATCCACAAGCGTCGTGTACATCATTTAGTAATTGTCATCTTGCATTTATTGCAATAAGAACCTTCTTTTTATTGGGGAATTATCTGGGGAATGCTATTGCATTGATTGTCTTCTAAGCCCTTGTGTTTCAATACGCATAGGTGATTTTTATGCCCAAGTTTAGCCATTGAAAGATGTCATACTTTATCTGTTTTTAATGATTTTATTAGTGGTAATTGGATTAGTTTACTAGGGTTGTTATTGTTGTTGTGATGCGCTCTTGTGATTTTTTGGTTTTTCTGAGGTTTCGATATTTTTGAGAGTGTTTTTCTTCTCAAATTAAATATTTTTCTAGAGTTTTGCTTAGGATTATTTTGTTTCCAATGCGACGATGGATGGACAACTTTAATCAATTTATGAAAGTGTACCCGTAGTTGTTGTTAGCAGCTTGAGCTGTGAAAAATCATTCACGCTATCTTCATATCTTTAACTTTACATGCCGCCAAAGTACATCTACTAAGATGCAGGGTTAAAGCGTGGTGTCTTCTCGCGCTTTGTAAGTATCCCTCCTGGCTAAGTGTTTTGTTGTTCTCCAGGAGTTATTTTGTTGTTCTAGGATTCCTATCGCCTGTGTGTTGTTCTTCCAGTGAGTTTGATTGTCGATTATCGCTTAATTCCCGATGAAGGTGTGATTGTTGTTATTGTTTTTAATTAAGTTTGCGATGAGGATTGAGGTCCTTTAGGCTATTATGATTGTTCCTCATAAATCGGTAAATTCTCACAAGATCCGTAGATATTATCGACATTTATGTGATGATGTTGTGCAATTAAGGGATTGTTGAATTTCCATTTTGTCTGGGATTGTGAGAGCACCGTGCTTGATTGACTGTTTTTGTTGATGTTAAAGCTCATTTGATTACTGGGAGTGACAGAATTATTCTTGTTTGTGCTAGTTGCATCGAGATTATGTTTATTAATGCTGCAATTCGTTTCGCAACCCACTGAATTCCTTCGTTCAGCTTCTTCTAATGGTATTTTTTATATCTCCTACTGCTTAAAAGACTCGAAAGTAGCTTGCTTATGAGCGGTAGAGATAATTGGAATATGAGGAATAGGAGTATTTGGAGGAATTTGTGCTAAGAGCTTTGGAGAAAGCAGCTTTGAGGAAGCAGAAAATAGCAGAGATTGTTATTAGTACTATCTGGAGGATGCAGGTGCATATTTTTCAAGTTGTTTCTCTGATTAATCAGAGAGAGCATCGTGAAGATACGAATTCTTGGATGGTTGCTATGAATTAACATGTTTCTACCCACCTTCTGCTTTCTTTTTGATCGCTCTCAGTGGAGGTGTTTCGGGATTTTTAAAAATATCCGATCGAGAAGTTAAATGCTCTAAGCTGGAATTCTTTTCCCTTTGCCTAGGCGAAAGCATGCGCGCTTTTTAGAGATGCTCCGACGTGAGGCGTGCATTAAACTTCCTATCTTCAAACAGCAAATACGATGATTACTTCTGCTTGCTTGTTTCACTAGTTTCTGTTTTGATCGTGTTTGTTGTAGCGGAAGTCGCAAGATCTCCACCGCCCGAATAATTAGAGCTTATCTAGAGTAAAATTTACTTCCTTTTGCGAGAAAATTCCTGAACTTTATTTGTCAACTCTGGGGTAGGCACTCGCTGCACGAAGCGGTTTTAATTAACAAATATCTCATTGATCAGCTCATTAGAATCCTTAAATTTGCTATTCTACTTGATACTCCCGCTGTTCAAAGGCTTGAGCTGCTTGCTGAGCTACTCTTAGCCAGTTCTTTCTTTGTAACCAGCCTCACCACCTTGTTTTTGGGAATATTCATGGGAAGATATCCAAGTAGTGTCACTTGCAGATTTTGTGTGATGTTGTTCTTTGATATTCTGTGATATTTTAGATATTAATGTGATTTGCTTTGGATTCGTAGATTCCCTTTGAAACATAGGATATTCCCGCGAACTATCGATAAAATAAGCCGGAATTGTTGTCATGTTTGCTGAACTTTAGAGGTTTTCAGATAGTCTTGAAGATGCAGCTAGAGAGTTTATTTTCAAATGATGAGGAATGCGACTGCTCTAGCTGGATACTTTGATGAACTTAGTCGCTGGGAGAGTAGCTTTTTTCGTGAGCTTATTAGCGAACTAAAGAGGAGCCTGCTCTGACATTTCTTAAGAGAATTTGACATATCCTAAGATCTAGAGTAGACTCTCTTCTCTTTCTTTCATTTAACTCTTTAGACTCATTTTCTGTTTGTTGTTTTTGATTTCTATTACTGATTTTCTAAGCTCCCTCTTTCTCTCTCAGTTTCTCTTTTGTGTTTGTCTTAGTTATTTCGCTCGAATCAAGAAATTCAGCAACTATCGAAACACCCAAAATAAACCATCCTGAAATTTGCTTATTTCCCTAGTCTGAGCAAGTAACACTCCTTTGCTCGAGACAGTCCTACCCCAGATAAACCTGAAATAAATCAAATATCTCTCTTTCTATGTACAGTTCAAGTGATTATTTAAATTTTCTTCCTTTTCCACTATTACTCTCCTTCCTTTTAACTTTACAATTCCAAGTTCTCTTATCTTTTTCCTAAAAATAGACTTTCTCCCCCCACAAAAAGAAAACATCCACTAAAACTCCTGATGAACACCATCAAGATTACTGACAATTCAATTGATAGAGTACAAATGCATATGATAATTTCAATTCTCCCTTCATCTTATCAATATATTTCTCTCTTTTAAGAATAATTTGATTCTTTTTGTGTGAAGTTTCTCATTGATCTAATGTGAATTCTTTAGTCTTGCTGATAATGAATTCGTGCACATCTTTTCTTAGTGTGTAGACTCCTCCGTGAATATTGTAGTACGACTTCAGACTAGGATCATACTTGTAGTTATTCCCTTGAATATCGGTGAGTTATCCACCAGCACAGATTAATAGCGCCTCAGGTGCAATTGTGTCCCATCTGCTAGCTTTCCCACTTAAATGAACACAGTAATCGACTTATTGCTCAAGAACTAGCAATGCTTTTTTCCCAGATCCACCAGTTTACACCAACTCAACTGGGTTAAGTTACTTTTAGATGAACTCGAGTACATGAGGTTTGACTCTATGCTTAGACGTTGATCCAATAAGCTAATCCATAGGACTAATTGGTTTCTTTTTCAATTTGAGCTCATAAGGAAGGCAGCTGGTTCTTTCTTCTTCATCGAGTTCTTCACCATACGCATAAAACACAGTCGGTATATCCACATGCGAAAAGAATATCTTTGGAGCATATAAATGCTTTCCATGTGCATCTTATTAATAGATTTAGCTAATCAGTCCCATGAGAGGTTGATTGTTGAGTGATACTCCAATTAACGTTGTAACTGCGTCATATTCTTCTTTGACATATGACAATGTACCATCCAGGGGATCCACCCAGACAACAACATCATCAATATTAAACAGATTCTTGGAGTTTCCTTTCAAGAAATACTACTCAGGAATGAGATTGACATTCAGCTTGGAGACATCATACCCTAGATCACCTTCATACCTATGTCGAATGCATAAATTGCGTTAGATCAAAAAGTACAAAAATAAACTAATTACTCAACGGTTTCTTCTCCGACGATCTTGATTTTAGGATAGATTGATCTAATTCCCTTGAGAATCAAGGTCTGTGCTTTGACATCGGCAACAGTCATTGGATCATTTTCTCCCTTCCATTTTTCGGCTTTCAGACCTCCAGTCTGGATGCTGTGGATGATCTTAGCTGATTCGTTAGCTAATTGCACGATCACTGACATAAACTCGCTGATCTTACCGATTGACATCTCCGTTAAAGATTCTGTTCTTGGTGTATTTTTACTTAATTATTTTATTTGCAATTTGTTCAGCGCAATCTTTTATTTATTATTTCTTGACAATTAAACTTTGGTGTAGCGCTTTGTTCCTATTTTATCATCCCCACTCCTCCCCTCATTTCCTAATCGAAATCTTCTAAATTCTTAGCCTCTTTGGATATAATAAATTGCCATAACTTTCCTTATTTTTTGTCCCTCTCTAATATTTGTTATCCTATTAGTGTATTTCTCTTCAACAAAAACACAAACAACATGTATTTCTATCATAATATCCCCCTCAATCTTATTCTTTATGCTTATTATCAGAAATCTTATCTTCAAGCATCCCTTTGAAGTAAGCATGCAACTTCGTTTCTACTTTGTTTTTCTACTGATAATTGTAGATTGCCATAGCCTTTTTCTACTGCTAACTGATAACCTTCGCTTCCTTCATCTGTCTAACTGCATTCATACGTCTGTGTCTGCTTCCACTCATAACGTATCCTAAATCTTCGAATTTCTAGATCTACTCAGATGATAAACCTACTTCACCTCTACGAGGGATACGCTTGCCTTCTTCAACGTAATGAGCAATTGCATCACCCTCACCAGGTAGCAAGCCAGTATAGTCAGTATCACGCTTGTTCTCCATCAGCAGCAGAGGCTATTAAAATAAGCAAAAGAGTATTAAACACAAATAAAGCAATATCCGCAGCTAATTCACCCAACCATTTTTGTTTTAAATTATCTTACCATCGGACCAATTGACATCATATTATCAAGATGATTTCCTCCTGATTATTGTTCCTTTTTCGATGGATTATCTGGATCAGAAGAGTAATTATCCTAATCGTCATCGCTATTCTCATTCTACATGTCTTCTTTCATTTTCGGTCCATGATGAGACGTAAAACCTCCAGCTGCAGATTTATTCTTTGTTCCTTTTTGATCTTTCTTTTTCTAATCTGGACCATTGAGTTTCTCTCTGCATTACTTAGCAAAGGAATCATCCGATTCAAATCCAGAATCACCTGAATCATCTTCTGCATCTGATACTTTACCCTTCCCAGTTTTTGCTTTTTTATCCAGCAACTTTTTATCTTTATTCTTCTTTTTCTTCTTCTCATCTCTGCTCGAAGTTTCTCCAAACGAAGAAGAAGACGAATCGGAACCTTATTCCTCACCATCATTACTACTATCTGAATCATCTTCACTTGATAAATCACTATCATTTTCCCCTCCATTTTGACTGTCTTCAAGATTTTAATCTTCTCCTCTTTCATTTTTCTAAATTCTCTTCAATTTCTTGAGTCGTTTTCTTTCTTCTTTTGCTTTTCTCTCGATTTCTAACTGTACTTTTTCCTTTGCTTGTTTCTCCCAGAATACAGTTATATCGTGCTAGTAATCTTCTTCATCAGTGCTGTATTCCCAAATCGACTTGCGGATGATCAACTTACTCCTATCAATTATTCGCTTAGCAACATTCTCTTCACGATTATTTCCTCTCCAGTGTTGTTTCTAGTCTCTATCATAATGCCTCTCACCACTTCGACTTCGACTTTTATAGTACTTCTTTCTGTCCGTTCTGCGATCTTCTCGACTGCCACTTCGACTTCTTTCTCTTCGATTATAATCTCTATTGTTCTTTTAGACTGCTCTATCTTTATGGACCTTGAATCCATCGTCTTTTTTATGTACAGAGCCAGAACGAGATAAAGATGAAGATAATGAAGAATTGTCCCTGTGTTTACCCATTTTACTTTGTTATTAATCCTTATTTCAAATGCTGATTTAGTTTCTCTTCCAATCTTATTATTTGTCTAGACAATTCTGAGAAAAGTTGTTTTAGTTTCTCGACATAATCTTAATTAATTAAACCTCCTTTGTACTCCTATATGCTGATTTTCCTTCACATTTTCTGCTTTTAATCTTTTGAAATCAATTCTGATGAAGCAAATTACTTCCTAATCTCAAAGAGATTGAAAACAAAGCATAAGAAAAAAATAAGATTCCACTTAATATCTTCAATTATTCTGAGTTTCTTGCAAAACGATTCTCAGCAATTTGTACATTATTCACAAATCACAAAAGAATTAAAAACATCCCAAAACTCTCAATCTTCTGACTTTGCTAACTCACAGATGAGACCAAGAGTTAAGCATTCAATCTTTCTTTCATTTCTTATTCTTAAACTTGCAAATCGAGTTCAATCCTACCTAGTAACCCTCATGAACATGCAAGGACTCAACGCATACAACATTTACAACAATAATTTTTATCTATGCGGTAACCTAGCAATTGCATAAGTTTTTTCTGATTCCTACGATGACAATTCAGCTATTTTCGCATTATTAAACTTCAACGAAGATTACACATCTGTGGAATTCATTAAAGATACGCAACTTAACTTCAAATATCCAACGAAAGGAATAGTCTAATCCGATGGGAAATCGAACTGCTTTTTGTATTTTATGTCGATAGAGAATTCACAAGTGCTCGCTCATTCGTTATCATTCTAAGATCTAGTAATCATGTCTTCACAACAGCCAGTCGAAGGTAATTTTTGAGAAAAAATGAAGATAAAACTAGATTAACTTCTCTTTCAAAATCAGGAAAGCAACATTTGAATCTTATTTTCGTTATTTTTTGTCTTAAAAACAAAACTACAGTTAGCAGTTCTCAGGATTAAACTGCAATGTTCTTACTTTAACAAGACTCTGACGATATCGATAAGCTTTCAATGAGAAGATTGTTCTTTGTAGCGAATTCAAACATCTATTTCGTTGATTCTGCTACTTCTGCTGCTTTCAAAGGAGGCATCGTTGAGAATCTATCAGAAAATCAAATAATAAAGCAAGTATCTCGAAGCATACTGCTCGTGGAGGAATAATATGACATCACTAATTAATCCTTATTCGTGTTTAAACTTAACGATGATGGGACACTCCTCACTTGGAAACTGAATCTTAGCATAACTAAAATTATTTACGGGATAATTGACAAGATTTTAAAAGCCGATATTGTTGATTTTGAGAATTTTCAAACTAACTGGCCAAGCAAACCCTTCACATTAAGTGTCTATGCAAGTGCTACATATTGGATATTACTTGTGGCACTCGATTCTGTCACTGTGTAATACAAACTACCTACTGAATACTCGATTGGAAAGGGATATTTCAATCCACCGAATTCACCGAAAAGTTTAAATTATCTGACCCAAAGCTTACCAGATGGGGAGAATATCTCTACGATTCTAGCTCCGTATTATATTATCATTTCATCTAGTCAAATCTAGAAAATTTAGACCTATTCTCTGTTTGTCTATGCAACGAAATTTCAAATTTATCTTTAAACATTTCTCACATCTGCCTCAAAAATGCAATCAGAACCGACTGATGCTAATCTAGTGATGCTATCAATATTCGACTCAAAAGGCAGTCTGATTCCGTTTTCTGAGATTAATTCGACTACATCATGTTGTGCTTACTCCAACTGTGTAGAATATTAAGGAATCTGCTGCTATTTTCCAATATTTCTTTCATTTGAATAATCTGGGAACAGAGTAACTCAAGTTATCTGTTAGATGGACAACTACAGTAAATCAAAATTATTCGCCTAGACGTTAATCATGACATCTAGAAATCTTCCATCAGGGGTTTATGATATTTATGTATATCTTACTGTGTCAGCTTCTATTTTTATAATGGTAGCATTCAGTGTGAGTTTGCTATGGAGATGGAGGAGAATTAACAAAGTGGCTAGATAATTCCTGGAATTAGAAGAATTATCCAAGAAGTTTGAATTAACAAAAGATTAGTTCCAAAGCAAATATGAAATTCTTGACAATGAAGTACTAGGTAAAGGTACTTTTGGGGTTGTCAAGCTATGTCTGCAAAAGCCAAGTAGGATAGCGAAACTTTATGATAATAGTCTAAAAGACTAATCAAGAGCAGTTAAGATTATTAATTTCTAAATTAATGGATAAATTGTTGATTAAGCTAAGGGATCTGAGCTTGATGAGGCTGTGATACTGATTTAGCTGTAGAAATATCGAAATGCAATTAGATTAGTGAATTTCTTCTCCGATGGAAAGTCAATTTACATAGTGCAAGAACTGGCTAAGTCAAATCTCGAAGCGTTTATGATTGAGAGGCTTAATATGGTAAAAATATCAAAATTGATTCCTTTCTTTTAACAAAACGTTATATTTAAAATTTAAATTTCAAAGCAAACATAGTTAGTTTGTTTTAGTAGTTGATTTTTTGGTAAGATTCTTTTCTGATTTTTTATTGTTGGTTTTTGCAATACAAAAAAATTAGAAAAAACAATTTTCTAACAAAGAAATTGTTGAGTTCTGCATACAAATCGGTTTCTTAATCACGAATCTTCACAACAATGAAGCTATTGCTCACAGAGATTTGAAGCCTTAAAACATTCTCGTTCTTGATAACGGTGAATTTAGATTATCAGATTTTGGTGCTGCAAAAATATTTCGAATTTAAAATTTCTACGTACAACGCACATCGATAGGATCATTGAATTGGATGTCTCCAGAAATGCTGACCTCTTGCTTCTAAGAGCTCGATCCTAATGTATAGTATGAAATGAATTATTATAAATGTGATGTCTTTAGTTTTGGATTGATTCTCTTAAAAATGGTGACACTGCAAGATATTCGGGGAGCTAATAAAGATGAAAATTACAAAAATTCATTACTAAATCGAATGCAAGCATAGCATCCAAATCTCAGTCCAACGATAGCTAAATTACTTGAAGGCATGCTTGAATTCGATCCAAAAATTAGAATTGATATGTCGGTTTTTAAGAAATCTATTATGAAAGCATTTTTGAAGAAGGAAATAAGCACAAGTTAGATTGAAAAGAGAGGAGCGTTTAGTTCGCTGATTGGATTAGATTCAAGTTAATAATAGTTTAATTCGTTTATCAACGAATTGGGAAGAACAGAAGAGGAGTAGAAGAAAAATGTATGAGAACAATAATTGGGGGATAGGGAATTAAACATTATAAAAATTTGTATTAAGAGATGTGTATTTGTTTGGGTAGAATGAGGTAAATAATGTTAAATAACTAATGATAATAGATGAAAATAGAGAAGTGGTTTGGGAGGAAGAAATCAATCTATGAATTGCGTCAATCAATCACAGGGTCTTAGAGAGCATTTAATTGATGAATTCACGTGAAAGATTGAGGAGATGTATGTTTTTTGTTGTTGTTGTTGTTGCAGAAGCAATTGAGAATTTAAAAAACAAATTCAAAGATTATTTTCAAGTGATGAAACAGAAGAGAAGCATAATTAATTATCCAAACGTAAATCTTTAGAAGCATCCGAATATTGAGATATGCCGAGAATATATTCAAATTTAAAGAAAGTGTATTGAGACAAATACATATGGTTTTTATAAAAATTATTAGAAAAAATATAAATATTTGATCATTTCTTTCTTCCAAGAGCGATTTCTTTGGCTTTGATTGCATTGAGTCTATCCGATTCTTTGGCAGCTCCAGCGGGATCAAACAGTTATCTGTAGTAGATCATATCAGAAGATTCAGGACGTTCGATTGGGAGACCGAAAGCTCTGCACCAGATAATATTTGTGAGAGATCCAATTGTTCTGGACATAGCAAAGAGAGCAGTGTAGAATGAGTACTCCTTGATGCCAAGTGAGTAGAGAAGAGCACCTGAATGAGCATCTACGTTGGGATATGGATTGGAGATATTCTTGTAGCTTCGGAGCTTTCTAGGAACGACATCTGTCATCTGATGGAGCAACTTAATAAGGTCGTCGTCTTTTAAGTATTTGTTTGCGAAGTCATAGAAGTGAAGGAATCTTGGATCAGGGCGTCGGAGCACAGCATGACCATAACCTGATATTTTGTACAAAATGTTAGAAAATAAGAAAACCTAGGGAAAAATTGATAAAATCTTACCTGGAACAAGTTTGCCAGCAGTGATGGTATCGTTAACGTATTCTTCGATTTAACCGTTCGAGACATCAGACCCGTGAACTTCAACAAAATTAAGGATCCATTTCAAAGCTTCCTGGGAAGCTAAACCGTGAAGGGGACCAGCTATACCAGCATAACTATTCGAAATGCAGAGATAAGGATCGCCTAAAGCAGATCCAGCAAGATGAGCTGCATGTGTAGTAACCTCACCACCTTCGTGATCAGAGTGAACTGTGAGGAAGGCTCTAAGACATTCATTGATAACTTTATTGTTATCGTGTCCCATCAAGTGAGCGAGTTAAGCTGACCAATCCAATCCCTTGACTGGTTCAATATCCTTGGAATCCATGAATTTATGTCTATAAATCAGACCCAGGATAATAGGTAATTTAGAGAGAATATCCACAGAATCTTCATATGTGTACTCCCAGAAACCATTTTTCGTGAGTTTTCCTTCCATGTAAAGCTTAGAGAACTGAGAGTTTTGCTATTCATAGAGAATAGCAAGATCAAGCATAACAACTGGGTGTAGTCTATTATCTAAACTATTGATGAACTTCCTCAGTTAAGGGCTTACTTTACCTCTGTCATTCCATTCTTCTCTAATCTAATTAACCTAATGCTCGCTAGGTAACTATCCGGTCAGCAGCAAGAAGAAAATACCTTCAGGGAGGGGCTGCTAGTCTCTTTTATAAGCTGGGTCATTGATGCTTCTATTCTTAGGTAGCAAGTCGTGTAATTCAGGAATGGAATAACCTCTGAAGAGAACTCCATCGATAGGGTCGACTGTAGACTGATCATAAAACAATCCTTTCACACCTCTCATTCCTCCTAAGGCTTGATTCACTGTAATATTTCCTATAACCTTATCGCCGTATTTCTTCTTTGCGTCATTTAACTCTTGTTAGCGAACTGGAATGACTTCACGCAATACGCTCTTTAAATCGGCCTTGGAATTGGCAGTGCTGCTAAAGCTTCTCTTGCTGCAAGAAAGCAGAGATTAAACCTTGCTCAAATGATTCATTTAATTGTCAGTTTGCTGCTGGATAAGATGTGATATAAATTAATTATTTAATTATTAGATCCGCTGAGTTGTTTTTTCCTGTGCTTTTAAATCCAAACTGGGAGATTAGGTGAGTTTGTTTTTAATTTAAATATGTTTCTCTTTTTCTCTGATGATGCGAGTTCACTCCTCCTGAGAGATTAGAGTGAGTCATTTCTCAGCTGAAAACGCCAAACAATCTCCACGAATCTTCATCAAATGTCTCAAAATCTCCAGTTTTATTTTTCCCGTTGCTTCTTATTTTCTTATGCGATTGTTAGCTCCAATCTAAAGCAAATCTTCTTAAAACACACTCAACCCTTCTTGAGGGGGTAAATTGTTGAAATCACTCGACATCAGGTTGTTTTTTCAAGAGCCTTTTATTTCTGCTTTATTCCAGAATGTTTATATTGTGTATCTAGTTTAATTACTTGAATTACGAAAACGAATGTCTTTTGATTAATAATTGTTCTAATAATAATATCTTTTGAACTAAAATCTCACTTTTTACAAAGAGCATCAAAATCTCCAACATTTTTCATCTAATGTTTTAGATATTGCCTACAATATGCTAAAATATTGTCAAAATGGCTAAAACACATTAATTTCCCTTTATTATTGTACATCTTTCTCTTGAAATTAATGTCTTTTATTAAAAACACCTTCGATGAAAGTATTAACTGATAGATTCCTATTCTCTCGGTTACAACCAACTTCTTACTGATAGTGAAAGGATTGACAGATTGTTTGATTAAAAAAACAAAAATTAAAGACAAATTGAATGGAAATATATCTTCATTTGATAAAAAAATGAATACCAATCATTATCTGCAAAAGCAATACGTCTCTATTTGGAGATAAGAACAGTTTCTTGTTTGATGTCCTAAATCTCAAGGAAATGAAAGGAATACCTTGAATGAAAATGATCCCATATTCTGATATTCCTGCTGTGAATTTTATTTCTTTTTGCTAATATATTGATCTCACTCATTGAAGACTCAAAACTTGACCCATGTATCTAAAATTGAATCGTTTGGATGTTCTTTGTTTCCATCACAAACTAATGAAAATAAAAAATATGTTTGTATCTAAATTTCTGCCTAATTCAGGAGAATCTTAGCATAGAATTGCTCTAATAATATCCCAAACCAAATGGAAAATAGCTGTGATGTTTGTATTCTTCTTCATCACTTTTTTTTTTGCATTAATGAAATACCTACTAATCAAATCTACAGTTTAAAATGTTGTATTACAAAGTTATATTACGAAACAAACAGCTAGATAAAGATAAAATCCATAGAAGACAGTGGGCAAGTTACGAGAGAAAGCGAGTAACGCAGCCCTAGCTTTCGAATTATTATAAACAGTGGCAAGTCTTTTAAAAAAATTAATAATGTTTAGCAAATATTAATGCAGATAGTAATCTCTAACTGCTTCTGTATTTTAATGAACATGCATACAGAAAGACTAAAACAAAAATGACAAATATGTTTATTTGTTTGCATTCTTTCTTTCTTTTTTTTGATTTGATTTGATTTGCAAAATCAATCAATGTCTTTTCAACTTGTCAAGAAGACCTTGGTATTTATCTTCAACTTCTTTGTACTTTTCACTTGTTTTGATTTCCTAGAATTCAAAAATATCAAACATTTAATATTGGTCTATGTTCTCCTAAATATCATATTTTACCATTTCTTCAAGATCTATTGTTCCGATACTTCTGCCTTCTTAGGAGAGAATGATCAGTCCCTCGTCTAATTTGATCTAATATTAAAAATGTTTTAGTCAGGAGTTTCCATCAAAAAAATAATAATTATTTTTTCTTTCTCCTCATTTATCCTTACCAATGATTCAGGATATTCCCGAAGCACTGTCTTCAGCACATTCCCATCATCACAGAATTCACCTAATTTAAAACAAAACCATAAAAAATTTATTCTTTGAAACAACCAAGAAAAACAAAAAATATTGTTACTGTTAAAAATATCCTCAGAAGGTTTCTAGATTTATGAGAGGAAATCTCCAAGAATATCAGCTATGATATCATTTCTTTCAGTTGCTACCCACTTTATCGTAGCTTGTTTGTTATCTTCATCAACATAGACAAAGATGTTTCCGTCGATTTTGAGACATTCCTTTCCTTGCTCATCTAGTGCAATCTACCCTCTGAAGAGCTAATTGCAAAAGAGTTTTGCTAGCTTCAAACTGCCCTTGTATGGGAACTGCAGGCTCTACTGGACGTGCCTTGTAAATTAATAAAAAGGTTTAAGCTTAGTAATCACATCTAATAATAATAATTTCCTCCTTTTTACACTTGCTTGATAGTCTTATATTTAGCAACATCACCTGCTTTCATCATAAGCAAATCATCTTCATCAGCAATCATAACTCCTTCGATTTGGATTGTCTTCGATGGATTGCTAGTTTTAAGAGATGGCTATCTTTATAAGACTGTAGAGGGTTCCTCGAGTTAGTTAGATTTAACTAATTCTTTACTTATTGGGCTCTATTTGCTGTTATCAATTTGATTTTTTTCTTCCTTACTTTGCTCAACAATAGTAGAATTCACTTAGGAGTTATCTTTTTAACTGCTAGCATCATTTTCTTCTAGTTCCATTTAAGCAGACGTCTCCTCTTTGCCACCTAGTATCTCATGATGATCATGATTATGTGACTCTTCATCATGTTCCTCTTCTTCAACTTAAACAGGTTACGATCCCTCAACTTCCAAAATAAACTTGTGTATTTCTTTTCGAACTTCTTTTTCTAATTCCCCAACAATCTTGCATGACTCCGTAACATTCATGTTAAAGCAGATCTTTTGCTCATTCATTGGTGCGTGAACTTATAGACTCTCGAACTTCTTAACAAGTTCTTTCTATAATTCTTTGATGTTCTTCTAGTTTCCATGCACGAGAATTACATGCTAAGGTTCGATTTCCTTGATGAAATTGGTAGTTTAGTTTAAGTCTGCATGGGCTGAAAAACTAATGTTCATGACAGACATGTTAAAGGGAATATCTTTCCCGTCTAAAGACTTAATAGTCTTTTGTTGCTTCTGAATTTGAATTTCTTTTGAAAGAGTTTCTAAGGAGGAAAAAAAAACAATAAAAATCAAATAAATATGGTGAACGCAAACTTGTTTTTAATAATATTTACTCTCTGGACAAAATCCTGTAAGAATCACACCATTTTCTGGTTTGTGACAGATCCTCTCAATGATTTTCCTGGAAATTCCACTTTGGAGATTGAATGGAGATGAAAGAATCACACAGGCTTTATTTTCAATGATCTCATCTTGTTTCGTGATGTTGTTAGGAGCATATTAAAGATTGAAAGGATTGATTTGATTCTTCCTAATTGGTTAAGCCATCATTGACTTGTAGTATTAGAAAATCTTATTAGCTTTCTGGGAAAGTTGTGATGTGAAATGGATCTTAATATCAGCTAGATCACTTGAATTCTACTTCCAAAACTCCTCTAGAATAAGCACAATCTCCTGTGCTCTTCCTAAAGCAAATACAGGCAAGAGGCATTATCCCTTATTCTTGACAATTCTCATGACTTCTTGAGTAAACTGATTCTATAAGAAAAAACAAAAAAATAATTTGAAATTCATAATATTTATGTGTTTTTCTGTAATTGTATCAATGAAAAAAATTTTAATATGTTTTGTAGTTAAATTTTACTTCTCTTTCACTTCTTGACTCATGATTGCATTTTCCGTAGGTGCCTTCAACGATTAGTACATCAACTTTCTCGTTTGGAATTTAAGCTGGAGGGATAAGAATATCTTTCTCGGTGCTGTAATCACCTGTGTAAAGCACACGAACCCCATCGATTTCCACCAAGAACATAGCAGCTCCAAGGACATGCCCAGCTGGATAGCATTTGAATTTGATATTGTTGTGTTCCATTTCCTCTTAAAAATCGATAACATCGATGACTTTTAGAGATTTTTCAATGTCTTCAGCTGTGTAAAGCTTGATATTTTCGCTTTTATCCTATTTTTTTTAATTATCAAGAATAATTGTGAACAATAATAAATTTTGAATACAAATCCTTACAGTGAGGGAGTCCTTGAGAACATGTCTATAGATTTATCTGGTTGGTGAAGTAGCATAAACCTTTTGCTTTTTTCCATCGAAATCTGTTTTGGAAATAAAGTAGGGAAGGGCTGCACAGTGATCCAGATGGAAGCTTGATATTATGAAAGGAAAAAAAAAGGAAATTAATTCGAAATTCTTATTGGTCAGTTATATTGCTTTTTTTTGGTGAGAAAATCATGAAAAACACCATTTTTCTCTTAGAATTTCATAAATGTATTGAAAATTAAAAAAAATATTAATTCAAAATGCAATGTCTAGTGTACTGAGTAATGAAAATAATGTCTATCTAATCAGGCTTAATGTTGTCGAAATAAGGCAAAGAAGCATGGCCACTATTGCCCATATGCAAACCGCAGTCGAACTATTGAGAATTAGCAAAATAAAAGGAAATGATTTTTGAGATTTTTAGAATGAAACATGCAACATACAAAAAAATAAATGATTTTTTTCTCATTAGACTAGATGATTCTACCATGATAGTTTTGCCTTTATATTCAAGGATGATGCAAGATCTTCCGACTTCTTATCCTGCTCCTAAAAACATCAACAAGAATACAAGATTACGCTTTGTTAATAAGAGGTTATCTTCATTTTACCGATTGGATAAATGACCATCTAGTCATTTTTGATGTTCTTTATATTAATAGTTGTCATTTTCCTTCTTATTTCTGGATTCCTTCCTTCACTTTATTTAATTTAATCTTAATCTTTTTCTTCATTAGACACTGTATTGTATAAAACACAAATGTCTATTCCTTAATCATTGTAATTTGTTTTAATGTATCTCAAAATAAATACTCTCTGTGCGCAACAAAGTGGAGTTTTTTTATTTTTGCACGAAACTAACTTTAAGTAATTTTGCTATTCTTGCTAATCTTCCATTTGTTATTTTTATATTATTGAAAATTGTTTCTTGTGAAAGATTTTTAGCAAATTTGCTTTTCTTCTGTTCAACTTTTGAAATAAATGCTAATCGATTTGAAGGTTTTTAGATTATGTATTTCCTTAACATTTATTATCATTTTTGTTAAACAAGAAATAGAATCTTGAAGAAGAAGCATTGTTTTTAATAATGATAAATATCTGTTCTATTTGGCTTTCACATTCCATAACTTTTTTGAAAACTAAAACTTCCAAGAAAAATTCATTTTTTCACTAAAAAAACTTAAAAAAATGCATTGCTAAATAAAAAATATCAAACGAAAGTAGAACCAATCAATGTGAAATGTTAATAAATTAAAAAATTGAATCATTTAATCTAATTAAAAATCAATGAGAGGACGTAAGTAGGATTAACAATAACATGAGAAGCTTTTAGAAACACAGATGACTTTCACTCTCCCTACTGACTATGGACATAAGAATGAAGATTTATTGATGCTCAATTTGAATGAAAGTGAATCAGACACCTCTTCAATTGATATGGAAGAAGTATTCCGAGCAAAGAACATAGTATTCATTTAAAACTAATATGATGGTCTCACAATGAACCCACTTCTTGAAGATTAATTAGACGAAGAAGAACAAGAACAAGAATCTATAAAAAATTAGCATTTATCTGAAGAAAATAAAGTTCAGCATAACTGCAAAATTATCGCCTAAATCATTGAGAAGGTATCCAAGTAAATCGAAGGACTAAAAGATAAACTGCATAACTTAAAAGAAACTAACTATTCTACCACAATTCAGTGGACTGAAGAAGAGTTTCTTCATAAAGAAGCTAACTTGCAAGTCGAAATCGACATGAGAGAGCTGATTCTCCTCAAAAAGAAGAAACTCGAACGAGTTCGACGCGATATTCTTATGATCCCAAATCTAAAAGGAGAAGAATGCATTGAGTTATTTCTGGGAATCAAGGCTATAGACTTCAATGACTCAAATAAAATTATCAAGGAATTCTTTGCTGCAATTGATTTAATCGTGAGTAAAAATTCCATGCTGGGTTTCGATTGGAAGCAGTTTACTAAAAGAGTATTTAAGAATAAAGAAACTATTGACAGTTATATTTATAGAATGAAGTACTTTTCATTTAATGATATGACTGATTATTATGAAGAGCTGTGTCGAAAGTTCTCAGAGGGGTCCACTGAATTCTTAGAGTTATTTGAAGATCAAGAAGATAATTAGAAGAAAACATCATTGGAAGTTTTTCTTGTAAAACCTCTTGTTGACTGGATGAAAATCATGAGATACGGCTGCCAACTGAGTAAGGACTTAATTATGTCAATAAAACGGATTAACTCAGCATAGCAAGAAGTTGAAAAAATCCGTTTGCATTTAGATATTCTCAAAGAAAGGAATCGTCTATCGAATTAGCATAAAAATGTTCTATCTGAAAACATAGAGTTTTTAACAACTTAACTAACCAAACTCAAAGCATTTAAACAATCGATTTAGAAGAAATAGAGCTTGAAATGAGGAGTTATCAAAAAGGAAGAAGAAACTTGGATTAAATATGAAAAAGGTGTTGTTTCCTTTGTCCTCTGAAAATGTAATAAATAGAAAACTATTTAAATAACTTTAAAACAACTTTGACTTTAAAAAAAGAGAATATTGAATCATTTTGATCAAAAAGAATATCATTTTTTAAGCTAAGGCTTTATTCCTGTTGATGCTGGTAATCTTGATCCTCCTGTGATTGTTGATGGCTTATTTACAGCAGGTTTGGTTTAAGCAGTGAACGAAGCTGGCTTTGTCACCTAAGATATTGGTTTTGGTTTTGTGCTACCTAATCCCATAGACAACTACTATGGTTTTTTTTAAACTGGTGCGTAGGCATCATCGTCATCGTAGACGGGGTTAAATTTGAGCTATGATTATTATGGTTTCTATTAAGCTGAACCAACAGGAATGTCATCATAGACTGGATTAAATTTCAGTTAAGCCTATTATTAAGGCTTCTTTGCAATTGGGAAATCGTCGAAATTGTTCAAGTCTTCAGGAGGAGGTTCAAAGGATATCTTAGTTTTAGGAGCTTAGAAAGTTGACTTTCCATCTGGTCCAATGATCATTTAAGCTGGCATAATTCGGTAAGATGGCATGATAGGTCCTTTGCCAACATCTCCTTATCTGATTCTTGGTCTTAGCAAGGCAGGGTCAACAGATCTCGATTTGTTTTCAAATACTTCATGCTAGATTGCTTGGAATTTAGCAAGTGGCTTGTAATTATCTCTAATTGCTTTTCCTAACTGCTTTCTCTCCATTTCTGTTTCATACAACACATCATGATCCTATCAATTATTTTAACAAATTGATTCTCATTAAAAATCAGTCTAGTTTGTTAATTTTTTCAAAATGCTTACCTCCCATGCACCGTCACAGGAGATACACCTAAATAAAAGCAAAAAATGATTTAAAAAAGCAGAAAAAGACAGATAAACTGAATTATGGTTCTATTACGCAAAGTAAGCTCTGAAACCTTGACAATTTGTGCATTTAGTGCATTTCAGTGGAAAATTTGGATTGTGCTCTTCACAAGTGTGATTACACCTAAAAATCATAAGGACATTAGTTATTATCATTTTAAGTCAAAAACTCTATTTTTCATAGCAGTATTTATTGTTAATAATATTGAGATTTATGCTTACTTGCAAGGTGGTCTCCACTTATTGACATTAAAATCTTTTCTTCTAGGCAGCCAATACATTCCACATTCTTCTGGGCGTGTTGGAACAAACTTGAAGGTCTTGCAGGGACATTCTTTGCAAGATGTATCTAGTTTTTTTCCAAAGTATTTATCACTATGCCCAGTGAGATAATGACCGCAGAAACACTTTGACTAGCTTCCCAATCTACCACACTCAGATTTCTTCTTCTCAAACCAGTATGTGATCTGAAAATTTCAAATAGATTATTTCAATGGGTTGAGGGTTTTTGGGGATAAAGTTACATAAGTTCCTGACTCTATGGCTTCAGTGGCATGAAGCATTTCACTATCCATCATCTTTCTTGCTCCTGGCGCTGGACCGAACCTAAATAATTTCGAGCACAAAAAAATTGTCAGTCAAAGAAGTTGGAAAAAAACTCGTTATTTTTGATAAAAATCAAACCTTTTAACACCTTCGAGGACGGCCTCCTCATCAAGCATATTGTAATTCATTTGGGCTCTTTTTGTTTATTTTTTCTAAGGATATTGTAAAATTCTGATCTAAATAATTTATTATCCTCGAATTTTCCGCTGGACAAATAGGTTTTTATTCAGACGAATCTCTTGTTCACGATGGCGACCATAGAAAAGTCATTCTATGTGAATTTTAATTAATTATTTTTTTCCTTTTATCTCAGAAAATGTTATCAACACTTTTTTATAGCACCATTAAAAAAAATGCAGAAAATGAATGTTCAGCTAAAACGTACAATTTTTGACAGATTAGAAACCAAATAATTAATTAATTTGTTAATCATTATGGATTCAGTATTTTTATTTCTCAAAATACACTAAGTCAATTTGAGAGATATGATAGATAATACAATGTGCTTTTTTATTGACTAGAAAGGATCATGGTATTAATTAGTTCTTGCTTCATATGGATTTTGTGTAATTGATTTCAAGAAATTGTTGTTGATTGAACTCAATCAACAAGTAAATCTGACAATCCTTATTGTCTATATGTTTTTTTCAACACCATTTCAAAACTGTTCATTCAACAATTATAATTTAACATTCTTCAAACTAGAAAGGTTAAAAAAAAAATAGCCCCCACCAGCCACACAATTAAATAAAGAAATGAATAATAATAACGAACTAATAATCTATGTTTGTATCTCAATTTTTGTAATTCCGGAGAATCTTAGGCAATACGAAATGATTTAGAAAATGTATCTCCAATTAAACAAAATGAAAAATAGGCTGTGATGTTTTTTAATTTCAGATTAATTTGAATAAAGAAATTGAGAAAATTTGATTGAGTGTATCTAAAAGATAATTAGTTTTTTTTCTGTGATAAAAAGCCCTACACAGGATCTTTCTC
>Ga0302271_10000168_pt1 | contig 59440 bp, 43 predicted proteins | sample III_Bog_N1_1_FD_198767 | JGI IMG/M metagenome (GOLD analysis project Ga0302271, IMG submission 198767) | Peat permafrost microbial communities from Stordalen Mire near Abisko, Sweden - III_Bog_N1_1 | ecosystem: Environmental > Terrestrial > Soil > Wetlands > Peat | place: Sweden: Abisko...
TGGACTTTTATTGTCATCCACATCGGTTAGTGATAGAAATAGATGGCAAAATACATTTATCACAAAAAGATTACGATGAAGGTCGTACAGCAGAATTAGAACGTTTCGACATAGCTGTTCTCCGATTCACAAACGAAGAAGTACTTCATGATATTGATCGTGTTGTGGAAAAGATTAAAATGCATCTAAAACAAAATCCTTATTGATTGTAGCGTGTATTGTTTGGCGAATGGAAATTGTCTGAACCTGGATTCAGCTGATTAATCAGATAAAAATAGATATTCTGAAATCATATTCATAGGAAAGGAAAGAGGTTTTAGAAAAAGTAATGGACTTAGAACAAAGAGTACTAAATACGAGATATAAACAAATAAGAATTATCAGACTATCTGCAAAATCCTTTAATCTGATATAATCGTGGTTCAGACAATAACAGTGAACGTTTCCATAAACCGTTGAATGATTATAGACTTGGGCGTTAGGTTCCAGTATAAAAAACCGCAACTTGACAAAGTATTACATAAATAATTTATATTATGCCAACGATAATTAATCCGGAAGACCTAGAGTACAAAAACGACCCTTCATCATTAGAGCAATTTGATTTATTGATTCTTTTGCCAAGATTAACAAAGATTGCTAATTCAAAGCATTTTGTGTTTGATTTAAGAAAATTAGATTCTGGTAAATATTCATTTCCATACCATTTTCATCGAAATGCTGAAGAATTGATAATGATTATTTCTGGTTCAATGACTATACGGACACCTAAAGGATTTGAAATTGCTGAAAAAGGTCAAATTGTATTTTTTGAAATGGGTGAGATAAGTGCCCATCAATTTTTTAATCATGATACTGTTCCATGCGAATACTTAGATATAAGGACAACCGTTGGCATTGATGTTTGTGAGTATCCAGATTCAGGTAAGATTAATATTTCACCATTCGGCGAGATCTTTGAAAAGGATAGCCAAGTTGATTATAATAAAGGAGAAGAAAACGTTCAGTCGATATGGGATAAGCTGAAAAATGAATAGATTTACCCATTTTGAGTTTAGCGTGTATTGTTTGGCGAAGGAAAATTGTCTGAACTTGGATTCAACTGATTAATCAGATAAAAACAGATATTCTGAAATCATATTCATAGGAAAGAAAAGAGGTTTTAGAAAAAGTAATGGACTTAGAACAAAGAGTACTAAATACGAGATATAAACAAATCTGAATTATCAGACTATCTGCAAAATCATTTAATCTGATATAATCGTGGTTCAGACAATGACAGTGAACGTTTCCATAAATTGCTGAATGATTATAGACTTGATTGTAACGATTATTTCGAAAATACAGCAGATTAACCTGTAAAACAATTGGTTTATTCTTTTGAAATCGTCCATTCTAATACTATTTTTAAAATTCTAATAATTATCATATGTACATTTTAAAATCCAAAAGAGTATTGTCTATCACATTAACTATTTTGCTATTTTCTGTAGTAAAAGCTCAATCTGATTTCAGACCAGGTTATATTATCACCTTGCAAGGAGATACTATTAGTGGATTAATCAACTTCAGGGGGGGTAAAGCAAATGCCAAGGACTGCGTTTTTAAAAAAAAGGATGATCCAGAGAAAGTAACATATACACCTAACCAAATTAAATCTTATCAATTTATTGACGGGAAGTGCTATTTATCAGTTACTTCTATGAATTTAAAATTTAAAGAACTCATCTTTTTGGAATATATAATTAAAGGATCAATTAATATATTTTATTATCAGGACGATGTTAAAGATTACTATTTCGCTGTAAAAGACACAACACTCATAGAACTCGATCATCATGACAGACTTACTGGCAATGCAGAAAAAGATATTTTGATAATGGCTAAGCCAGAAAAATATAAAAAACAACTAAAACTTTTAGTCCAAGATCAACCATCATTATTTAGCAATATAGATAGAATTGATTGTAACACAAAAGATTTAATAATGCTGACCAAAAAATATCAAAACTTAAGTTGCCCATCTCAAGAGTGTATACAATATGATAAAAGAACAGGTAGAAGTATAAAATTCAAGTTTGGTATATTATCTTCGGTAGGACTCTCTCATTTAAGTTCACCTCCTTATAATATGTATATAAGTGACTATGATGAGACCAAATGTCTTGATTTTAAGCCAACCATTACGTATGAAATTGGGGCTACACTTAATATGTATTTAGATTATACTGGTAGAAAGAAATTTTGTGTTCAATTGTCTCCTTCTTTAAACTTTGTTGAATATACATCAAATGAGGAAAGATCTCTTTCTCCATTATTATATGTGTACAAGCTAAATATTAAATATACTACTCTAAAAATCCCTCTTTTACTAAAGTATTCATTTTATAGCAGTAATCGGTCGGTATTCCCATTTGTGAAACTTGGGCCTGAATGTGCAATATATTTAAGTCAAAAGGGAAGTTATAATTACTACTCAGTTCTTTTATCTAATCCTACAAGTCAACCCACAGTATATATTAAGCCGTTAAATCAAGTTTCCAAATCAACAAAATTTTATTTTGTGGCAGGCACAGGTACAGACATAAAGTGCGGTAAAAATCTTTTATCAGTTGGAGCGATATATACATGCGGAGAAGGTGAATTATACGGTTTTCGCTCTGATGTTCAGCTCCAAATAGAATTTCAATTATAACCATAGTTGATAATTATTCTTTATATGTAGATGTACTATGAGAATAAAACTGATGGATAATAGTACAAGAATAACAACTGCTAATACGACACCCTGTTGAGTATAGCGTGTATTGTTTGGCGAAGGAAAATTGTCTGAACTTGGATTAAGCTGATTAATCAGATAAAAACAGATATTCTGAAATCCTATTCATAGGAAAGGAAAGAGGTTTTAGAGAAAGTAATAGACTTAGAACAAAGAGTACTAAATACGAAATATAAACAAATCAGAATTATCAGACTATCTGCAAAATCCTTTAATCTGATATAATCGTGGTTCAGACAATGCCAGTGAACGTTTCCACAAATTGCTGAAAAGAAAATCAGATATAAATTTAAAGATTAAATCATGAACAGTACTTCGAAGACTTACAAAAAAAATGCTGTTATTATTGGAGCATTATTCATTTTTACAATGCTGTCTGGCATGATTGACGCTTATTATGTTGCTCCAATCTTTAAAAATACAATATCAAATATTCTACCTATTGATGACAAATTGTTAGTTGGAGTTTTTTCAGTATTGATTATGGCTATAGGTATAGTTTTTATTGCCATAGCTTTCTTTCCGGTAATTAAGAAGCAAAGTGAAACTATAGCAATTACCTATATAACTCTCAGATCAATTGAATGTTTACTGCTTATCGTTGGATGTGTTTGCTATTTATATATTATTGCTTTACGTGGGGAAACTTTGCATGCAACTGACTCTTCGATTTATACAACTGGCATTGCGTTAGCTTTAAAAATAAAATATTATGCTTATCAGTTAGCCATGGTTATACTGGGATTTGGAAGCCTGTTTCTTAATTATTCGCTATATAAATCAAGGGTTATTCCCAGATTTTTGTCAATTTGGGGTGGAATAGGATATTTTCTACTTTTATTAAGTGCAGTACTTGATATTTGTGGTGTAATTAATACAACAAGTGGATTGGGTTTCCTTTTATATATTCCTGGAGGTTTGTGGGAAATGATAATATTGCCATTATGGCTTTTCATTAAAGGATTCAAGATGCCCTTGAATGATAATTTATAAGAAAGACAGAATAACTTTTATCGTTTTGACTGAAGAGCATTGCTAAAATCATTATTTACGCTACGGCAAACAAGATGTTAGCATTAATTATAAAAAATAAATACCGTGAAACCAAAACTCATAACCATACTATTAATTGTTTTTTACTTGATTTCTTGTAAGACAAACAGAGATAAAGAATTTAGGAAATCAATTTGCGGAGAATGGATCTTTGCGAGGGTCGGATGTGATAATGATAAAAGAAACGAAGAAAAGAAACGGGGACAAGAGCAGGTTGTACTTCCTCCTCCAATTTTCGAGAACTCAAATTCCAGAACAGGATATATATTTTATATCAATAATTCCTGTGAAGACAAACGTGGTTACTTTAAACTAATTAAAAGTAAAAGTAGAGAAGAAAGAGAAACACTTTTTCTTGGAACAGATACAAAATATAAGGTAGAAAATGATAGCCTGAAGATATTTGATTTAGCCGACAGTATTTGGAAAGGAATTAAAATCCGTAGTATTACGTCAGACACTTTAACACTAGAGATAAAAGACACGATATTTTTCAAATATGCAAAACCTCATTATAAAATAGACAAAGCCCAAACTTTTGATATGATTTTAGTTTCAACTTCTGCATGTTATGGAGCTTGTCCGATTAGCTCTACATGTCTTGACAAAAATGGTAATCTTATTTTCTATGGACAGAGTTTTACCTCGAAGGAAGGTTTATTTGAGTCAAAAATAGACAAAGTACTTTACAAAAGAATAGAACAAAATTTTAAAAAGGCGAACATTGATACTTTATATGATAGATATTCTGTCAATTGGTCAGATGCCCAAACTGTTACAGTAACATTTATTAAAGACAACAAGATATATAAGACTATTAGTGATTATGGACATAAAGCACCTCGGGAGTTTTATTGGGCTTATACATCAGTCAATCTTTTATATCAGAAACTAAATCTAAAACCATTTGCAACTAAGGGGCTAATTGAATTTCCTAGGAGTTACACTTACTTTGAGAATAGAGGACAGATTTGCTGTTTGGAAAAATCTGAAAGCTTTTATCTTTTTACAGAAATATGTAAAAGTAAAGAAGTTCAAATAAATTTCGAAAAGAAATATGTTATTGAATACAGGGATACAGAAAATAAGAAAAAGAAAATCCTTACTGATGGTAGGTATTATCAACTTGAACAGAAAAATAAAACAATAATAATTGACTTGGGTTATAACTTTCTGACAAGAAATAACTTATTAAAGAAATTTAGAACGAAAACCGTGAACGACTAAAAGAACTACTAACACATATTCTCTTATGTTCATTGGCTGGCTGACGTTATGTGGCATTTTAGAAAAAAAGAAATATGAAACGTCTGATAATTATATTCATTTGCATATTATGTTTCCATAATTTGAAAGCAAGTCCTCAAGACCCTGACTTTTTGATTATTGGGAAAGACACAGTCGAACTGTATTTTCTACCTTTAGAAAACCTTGACTCGACCAAACTAAAAGAATTTCATAAAATTTTAATTTCAAATAAGGAAAGCAAATACAGTTCCTTGAATTTGTGGAGAGAATATCAAGCACTCTGGCGACTTGAAGACAACAAATTGTATCTTGTTGGACTCAAAAATAATCCTAACTCAGAAAAAATACTAAAAGAAACATTTGGTGGTAAGTATCAGAATGGAAAAGTATTAGCGGGTTGGTTTTCTTCAAGATTAGCAATTCAGAAAGACAAGTTATTGCGTTGGAATGAATTATTTAGTAGAACGTATTTGAAAGAAGAAGTGTTTGATTTCGAGAACGGAGAACTTAAAAACAGGGAATTAGTTGACAACTATATACATTTAGAAAATGGGATTGACAGACGAGACCAATATCAGCTTGAAAATTTCATTGCTAAAGAAATAAAAAAATTAGATCGCCCAAAGCTATGCTTTCGATATTGGGTTACAATTGACGAAAAAGGAAGAATCTCCGAAATTCAGACTGATAGAAAAATACTTGAACTTGAAATGCCTAAAACAGACTATACAACTTGGATTAATTTATTCAAAGATCAATTTAAGAATATGCAATTTGATCTTATTAAGTGGAATGGAAAACCATATAAGGAAACTATTTTCATGGAGATATTTATAAATTAATGTTGCATCTTGTGAGTTTTGTCTTGCTGGGTGGGTCTGCGACCCGTGACAAACAAAATACAAAGAAGCACAGGTAGCAGAATAGCGCTAGCGGGAATAATAAATTACAGCGGCTAGACATGGTCGTTAATCACAATAATTAGAAAAAAATAGATGCTTAGAAACCGAAAGAAGAGAATTAAAGAAAAGTTGCTTAGTGAGTTTGGAAATTTAAAACCAGATTCGTTTTATTTTGATTATATAGAAAGCTATTTCCAAAAGAAAGACCATGCTGCGGTTTTTCAGACACTATCTGATAAAACCTGTAACGATTTGGATTTTCAGGAATTATTTATGTTTATCGACCGGACACATTCAAAAGTAGGGCAACAATATCTTTATGACAAGTTAAGAAACATTCCGTCAGACCCGACCAAAAACAACAAGCATGAAAAACTTTTGGAGGAATTCACAAATAATTCAGAGTTTCGGGTATCTGTTCAAAGCCAATTGAGCAAATTAAATGAAAAAGAAGTGTATTATATTGCCTCACTCTTTCAGGATGAAATTCTAAAACCACCTAAATGGTATTTTGTTATTCCGCAGTTGTGTTTTGCAAGTGTGTTGTCCTTTATAATGATATTTTTTTATCCGGCATTTTTTCTTGTCCTTTTGGGTTTATCCATTATAAACATTGTTATTCACTTTTGGAATAAGAAGAATCTATACAACTATTTTAGCTCTATCCCCCAACTGTCAAAGCTCAATGGCGTTGCTCAGGAATTATTTAAGCATGACAGTTTGAAGGGAATTAATCCTGATTTAATGAAATCGGCAAGTGTACTGAATAAAGTCAATAGTCGAATGTCGGTTTTCAATATGGAAGTAAAAATACAAAGCGACCAGCAGATATTGTTTTGGTCATTGTTGGAGCTTGTGAAAATTGTATTTCTGATAGAACCATTATTTCTGTTTGGAACTTTAAAGCGCATTGAAACAAAAAGAAAGGAAATTGAAGATGTATTCTTGTTTGTTGGGGAAATAGATGCCCTGGTATCAATTGCGTCACTTCGCAGAGGGTTAGATAATTTCTGTCTGCCTGAAATTGTAGAAGAACAAAAAATACTTGTTGCAAAAGATGCATATCACCCATTGATTTATAATTGTGTAAAAAACAGCATTCAGGTAAATAAAAAGTCGATACTTCTAACCGGATCAAACATGTCCGGTAAAACTTCGTTTATCCGTACTATCGCAATAAATGCAATAACCGGGCTGACTATAAACACATGCTTTGCTGAACATTTTTCTATGCCGAGAATGCGTATTTTTTCTGCTATAAGGATAAGCGATGATTTAATGAACGATAAAAGCTATTATTTTGAAGAAGTCATAACCATCAAAGAAATGATAGACAAAAGCAAAGACGATAATTCTAATTTATTCTTACTCGACGAGATATTTAAAGGAACCAACACTATTGAACGAATTTCGGCAGGTAAAGCTGTTTTGTCTTCATTGACGAAGGGTGATAATATCGTTTTTGTATCTACACACGACATTGAATTGGCTGATTTATTAAAGGAAGAATATGATTTATATCATTTTAGTGAGATAGTGGAACATAAAACAGTTGATTTTGACTACAAACTAAAAGAGGGAAAATTAAAAAACAGAAATGCTATTAGAATACTTCAAATAAATGATTATCCCGAAAGCATTATAAAAGAAGCTATTGAAATATCGGAAGAACTTGATAAAATCAGTGCGGTTAACATGTAGATATCATGTAATTGCTACGACTTCGTTGAGCGTAGTCTTTTTATTTGGCTAAGGAAAATTGTCTGAACTTGGATTCAGCTGATTCATCAGATAAAAACAGATATCCTGAAATCATATTCATAGGAAAGGAAAGAGGTTTTAGAAAAAGTAATGGACTTAGAACAAAGAGTACTAAATACGAAATATAAACAAATCTGAATTATCAGACTATCTGCGAAATCCTTTAATCTGATATAATCGTGGTTCAGACAATGACTGTGAACGTTTCCATAAACCGCTGAATGATTATAGACTTGGGTGATAGGTGCGGCAAGTAAAAAAACAATAAATCAAGAATCAATATTAACCAATCTGATAAATTAAAAAATGAGAACAAATCTACTTACTTTCATTTTATGCGTATTTCTAACTCAATTTGCAACTGGACAAGCTGTCTGGCACCAATATCAAGGACCTTATGTTGGAGGAGTAGCATCATATGTTGCTAAATCAGATACCATTTTTGTTGGGACTCCGATGGGCGTTTATTCTTCTATCGATAATGGAAATACCTGGGCTATTACTGGTTTAAAGGATGGTTGGCATAATGCTCTCCTGATTAACAAAAACCTGTTTATAAGCCAACAAGAATATTCGGAGGATAACGGAAAAAATTGGTCACCATACTTAAATGGATGGTTTGAAGGTTTTAGGGCTTTATATTCTTTTAATGGAATTGTTTATGCAGGAACCGATAACGGAGTATTTAGGTTCAACCCCGATAATAAAAGTTGGACATCAAAAAGTAGAGGAATAAAAGGGGAAGAATCCTGGCAAAAAGATTCAGTAATCCAGTCCCTTACTAGCATTGGCAATACTTTGTTTTGTGGTACCTTTAATAAAGGATTGTTTTTTAGTAAAGATTCAGGAGAAACATGGAATAAATCAACTACTCCCTATTCGACTGTTATGAAATTATTGAATTATAAAGATGACCTGTTTGCTGTTGCCGATGGTGGTATATATACATCGGCTGATAGTGCTAAAAACTGGATTAATATTCAATATAATCTTATCGGATCAGCGGTAAAAGATGTTGCTGTACTTAATGATACTATGATAGTAGCAACAACAAATGGTGTTTTAAAATACGACAAATCTAATTCAAAATGGAAATCATTTAGTAATGAATCTTTTGAAACTTTATTTGTAAATGGGAATGTTTTTCTTGCAAGCAATTCTTACGGTCTGTATAAATGGAATGGTAAAAATAGTCAGTTTGAATTGTCAAATAGTGGTATAAACACAGCCAGAGTTTTGGATATGGAACTGTTTAACAAAAGACTGTATTGTGTAACTGAAGTAGGGGCGTTTTATACTCCGGATGATGGCAAGAGCTGGGAAGAGATAGTTGAAACAAAAAACAGATATTGTCACACAATAGCAAAAAATGATAGCATGTTATTTATAGGCACTGGTGATGCAGGTATATTTGCGACATCGATTAATTCTAATAATTGGAAACAGATGAATACCGGATTAACTTCTAACGGGATTTGGGATATTGAAACTAACGGAAATACTTTATTTGCAGCAACGGATGCAGGCCCTTTTATTTCAAAAAATCAAGGAAAAAACTGGGTTCAAATCTTAGACGGATTTGAACATACGAATTCTTCCTCTCAATATGGTTCAGGCCAGATACAGGCCCTCTCAATTGTTACTGGAAGCGGAATGGTACTTGCCTCGAATAGTTTTGGAGTATATAAATTGTCAAAAGATTCAACAAAATGGGATTTGGTCGGATTTCCTGAACAGGGAGGGAGTATGATAAAAATTATTGATAATGTCGTATATTTTGGTAAAGAATTAGGGGGATTATATATGTCAACCGATTCATGCAAAACATGGGTTTCGTTAAATATTAATAATTTTACTCCTGTTATTTATGATATATTCAAACGAGGTGACAATAATCTTTATGCCGCGAGTTGTCAATTGTATTATTCTCCCGATGGAGGGAAAAATTGGGATGAATGGTCGGAAACAGGTACGCCGAGACTTCCTATTCGTAGAGTAATTCAAGGCGATAGTTCTCTGTATGCTGGTACCTATGGCAGAAGCATATATAAGAGAGAATATTTAAAGCTTACTGATTGCACATCTTCAGTTTACAATGTCAGTGGATCTTCAATTACAAATATTCCCAATAATACTCCTACAGATAGTCTTCAATTAAAACTGACGTTGGCACACGGGGCATCCTCTGAAATAGTTAGTAGCAAATCAGCTGGAGTGGTTAGTAGCAAATCAACCAAAGCAGTACAGACTTACGTTAAATCCGGCGATATTATAAAAGTTATAGCCGAAGATGGTAAAACGAGTAAAAACTATATAGTTCAAGTTATAACTGGTCTAAATAAATTATCCGGTTCGGATTTAAAAATCTATCCAACACTTACTAATGATCAAATTTACTTCTCACAGCCAAATGAAATTGAAAGTATAATTATTTACAATAGTCAGGGACAAATTCTTTTGAATCAAAAAAATACAAACAATTCAATCGATGTAAGTAATCTCAAAAATGGGATATATTTTCTATCTATTATAAATAATGATTCTCAAAAAATTGAAGTGAAGTTTATTAAAGAATAAATATTCTCAAACTTTGACCTCGTTGAGCGCAGTCTTTTTTTGGGGTGAGTCGCCTCGCTTCGTCACACATTGCTAAAATCAGTATTTACGCTACGGTAAAAAAGGCTGAACAGACGCTTTTAAGTCGTTAGCGGTAAGCGTGAGAAAAAAGAAAATATGAAGAACCTTATTGCATTTTCGATAATTATTCTGCTGACTTTTATTTCTTGTGACAAATCCCGAACACAAGAAAAAATGAATGAATCAAATTTTTCCATTGAAAATTTTGATTCATTTTATGACAAATTTCATAAAGACAGTTTATTTCAAATATCCAGACTTAAATTTCCGTTGAAAGGTGCCCCTGATAGAGGAGATATAAATGAAAAATGGACAAAAGAAAATTGGCACATATTAAAAACAAAAATTTATGATGTAGATACTACCCAATACAAAGTATCTTATGAGAAACATGAAAAGAGCTTCATAGAGAAAGTTTGGTTAGAAGATTCTGGGTTTAGCTTTGAATATAAATTTGAGTTGATTGACAATAAATGGTTTCTTGTCTCTGCATTTGAGCTTGACAATTAAATTGGTAGGTTTTGTTAGTCTTATTGAAAAGGAAAGAATGGTATTGGTTGTCATGTTAGCGTATGGACAGGTCGAGACCTGTCCATATGATAAAAATAAAGAACAGGTCATGAGATGTCGTTATAATTGGTTTTGTATGGTTATCGGGGTTTTGTCATAATCAATTTTAATGATAAGAGTTTGTAATATATTATACCCCTTGCTAGTGCGGGTCTATGACCCGTGACGAACAAAATACAAAGAAGCACAGGTCGCAGACCTTCGCTAGAGGAGGCAAAAAAACAGATTCATTTAAATTATTGCACCTTTGCATCGTAATTCAACGAATTGTTCAATGATTAAAAGTGAGAAAACATGTTTACAGTAGAACAAATTAATCAGGCTCACGAAAAAGTAAAATCGGGAGCAGACTTTCCGAAATACATTCAGGAAATTAAACAAATGGGTGTAACCTCATTTGAAACATGGGTAACTGACAGCCATACCGAATACTTTGGCGAAAATAACTATCAAACAAAATCATTGCCTCAATATGAGAATCTGACCATAGCCGATAGTAGTAACAGCGAAATGTTTTGCCGGTATTTGAAGATTCACCAGCAGGGTGAAACAGACTATTTCACGTTTTGCAGGCATTGTGCCGAAACAGGCATTGAAAAGTGGTTTGTTTGTCTTGACGAAATGACTTGTACCTATTACGATAAAGCGAATAATAAAATTCTGGTTGAGCAGATTCCGCAATAAATAAATGGAATTAAAAGTACTAAACAACAATAAAAGCAAGTAATATGAAAAATCCGTCAAGCATCTCTGTTTTGAGTTTGGTAGTTCTGTTCGTAACTATGTTTTCATCCTGCAAAAATGAGCAGGTAGATCATACCATCGGAGCTTTTAACAATGGAGGCAATGAACGAAATATGATAGTGGTGATGAGCGATCTTCATCTGGGTGCCGATTTGACTTATGCTGAGTGCAACAAGAATCTGGGGTCGTTGGAGAAATTGCTGAAACAGATACAAGCCGCTCCTAACGTAAAAGAACTGGTTATTGCCGGCGATATGCTTGACGAATGGTTTGTACCGGCTAACGTGGATACGTATCAGGGAAAGGATCAGGCTGGTTTTGTAAAACGTATTGCGGCAACCAATAAAGGGGTTTTTGATGCTATTAATAATATTATTCAAGAAAAGAAAATCCTGGTTACTTATGTTCCCGGCAATCATGATTTGACTATTACGGCAGCCAACGTGGAAAGTATCCTCCCCGGAATAAACCAGGCCAGGGACAATGAGCAGGGACTAGGAACCTATTTGCCGGCGGATTGTCCTAAGATAGCTATTGAGCATGGACATCGTTATAATTTCTTCTGTGCCCCGGATCCAATCTCCAATCAGGATATTGCTCCGGGCACTATTTTACCTCCCGGCTACTTTTACACCAGAATAGCTGTGCTGTATGTAATGCAAAAACCTGTAACACCAGCCGACACGCCTCCTGTAGTTACTAGAGACCCTTCGGGAACTGCCAGCCAGACTTTGCTATACACTTATTGGTATGTCTGGAGCAAAGCATTAGTCACTTACCCGATAGCCAATAAATTTGACGAGAAAATCATCATTACCAATGTGAATGGTTTCAAAGGAAACTACGCGGTAAACGATATACTACCTTATCAAACTACCCCGGGTGGAGTGATAGATGTAAGGTTTTACAAAGGCATTCAGGATAGCTGGACTGAGAGACAAACACGCAATCATGTAGCTATACCTATTCCTGTCAGTCAGGCAATAGCAAATTCGGGCAAGGCGAGCGAATCGGAGTTTCAGGCAACGAATCAGTATTTTCTGAATCCTAATTCGGATAAAAGAATCGTTATCTTCGGTCATACTCACGATCCGAAGATTCTTGCGTCAACTAACTTAAACGGTCAGAAATGCATTTATGCAAATTCCGGAACATGGATTGATCACAATGCAGTAGCTCCTACTACCATGAGTTTTGTTGTTATTACCCCGCAGAATGCAAATGTTTCTTCGCAAACTTACGTGAAACTATACAATTTTGAAAACGAAGTAATAACAACAATGGCGCAGGACTCGATACGGTATTGAGGAATTAAAGAAGTGAGGCATGTGAATACCGTACGTTAGCAAAGCGTAACCCACCAGTAGTGGGGACAATAAATAACAAACTAAAAATATAATATAATTGAAAATTAATTCTTTATGAAGACACTCTACAAATTCTCGTTCGTATTATTTCTGATGTTGCTTGTTGCAAGCGTACAATCATGGGGGCAGGACCTTCAGCAAATTAAACTAACACTTGCAACAACAGGTTTGAGTGATATTCAGATAAATGCTACCGATGGGAAACAATTTACAATAGACTGGGGTGATGGCTCTACCGATACTTACACGGGTCAGGGAGATGCCTGGAGTAAAGATGTTGTATGTAATCATACATATGCCAGTAATACTAATTATAATGTTACTATAAGCGGTAGTACTGCAGATTGCGATTTAATAGTTGTTTCTTTTTATATGAGTGATCTTACCCAAATTGATTTAAGTAAAGCTCCGAATTTAAAAAAGCTATATTGTATGGGAAATAAACTTACGACTCTGGATGTAAGTAATAATACGGCTCTAACGGAATTGCACTGTGGAGGCAATCAACTAACCACATTGGATCTGAGTAAAAATGCAGCTTTGCAGGTTTTGGAATGTCCGGGTAATAAGCTAGTTGCTTTAGATGTAAGAACTAATGCAAATTTATATGCTTTGTATTGTAACGATAATTATCTGACCGATTTGAAGGTTACGCGTTCTACCTTGAATTTACTTTATTGCTATAATAATAGCTTAAGCTTACAATTACTTTATGATTTATCAATAGCATATAACGGAGTTGCAAATTTAGGTGCTCAACAGATAGAAAATGCTTATCAAAAATTAGTAGGAGATGAAGTTGATTTTAATCAATATCTATTGACAACAGGCACAAATACATTTACGGTTACCCTGAATGGAAATGCAGCAATAAAAGGCACGGATTATACTGAAACAGCAGGTAAGCTTACTTTTCTGACGAAAGGAACTTTCGAAGTTAGCATTACCAATGATTTAATTCTGAACAATAGTTCTTATAACGTTCCACCAAGATTACTAATAAACATACTTATAGACCCCACACCGAAGGAACTGACAGTAGATCTCGATGTTATTAATGGTTTCTATAAACCTTTTGAAAGAATAATATCGTTAGCAACTACACCAAATACAGATATCACAATTGACTGGGGCGATAATACGACCAATACCTACACAGAACCTAAAAATGGTACGGTTGTAAATTATACAAAAACATATCCACAGGCGGGAAGTTATAAAGTAAAAATCACTTCAATCGGAGATATTAGCTCGGTGTATTGTTCTGGACTCAGAATTACTGCCATTGATTTAAGTCAATGCACAGCTCTAAAAGAAATATATTGTTCAAATAATTTATTTACTTCTGTTGATTTAAGTGCTTGTCAGACACTGACTCGTTTTAGTTGTCCATATAATTCGCTGACTTCGTTGGACGTGAGTAAAAATCTACAGTTGAGAAATCTGGATATTTCTAACGGTACTTTAAATTCTATTGATTTATCCAATAATATCAAGTTAGACAGTGTTTATTTATATAACAATGCCATACCGTTGAACGAACTATATAAAATATCTCAACAAACTAAAAGTCTCTCTGTCAATAATCTTGGAGAACAAACATTGCCGGCTGTAACTGTTACCGGAAATACGGCAATAGATTTGTCGAATATGACTACTTTAGGAGCTACAGAAACAGTTTTTACCGTTGAAAAAGAGAGTGACGGAACTAGCACAACAGGTTCTGGAGTTAAAGGAGAAAATACTACAGCTGCAGTAAGTCCTGATTATACCCTCGACAATGGAAAACTAACACTCATAACTAATGGAACGTATAAAGTAACCATGACCAATGAGTCTGTTTTGTCAAATGGAACTACCAAACCTTCAGTAAAAGCCACCTATATAAAAACTTCAACCACAGGAATAAGTAATCTTACATCAAAAACCTTAAAAATATATCCAAACCCTACTGAAGGCATTCTAAATATAGAAACGGAGAATAATGCTTTACCTAATGTGAAACTAATTACTGTTCAGGGAAATGTTATATTACAAACTCAAAGTAACAGCATTGATTTATCACCATACGAAAAAGGCATTTATCTTTTACAAATAGATGGAAAAACGTTTAAAATAAGAAAAGACTAAAATAAAGGCAATAGTGCGGATTTATTTTAAAACTATCAATTCACATATTATGCTTAAACTTGGCGGGTATATAAACATACTAATAGCAATTGTACACATTATAGGTCTGTTTTGGGCAGACAAAATGTTTGAAGTAACAGGAATTGGAAATGACATGAGAGAACTTGCTTCAATTCATTCTTCGTTACCTTATCTTCTGACAATTCTTGTTGCAATAGCATTTTTTATTTTTGGGCTCTATGGTCTTTCTGCCGAAAATAGATTCAGAAAACTACCATTTCTGAAAATTGGGATTTTCAGTATTGCAGGAATTTATATTTTTCGGGGATTGGGCAAATTGTTGTTTGACACTATTCAGGGAACACATTCGACAGTTGAAACAGCCTATTCGCTTATTGCATTGATAATCGGACTCCTGTTTCTATTTGGAGGATTAAAGAAATGGAGTTTGGTAACCAAAAGAAAATAACTAAGTCAGTGTAGTGTTGTATATCTTGAAAATAGAAGCGGTTTGAATGCTTACAGGGGTGAGCAAGTAGTGCGTAGCAGAATCGAACTGCTATCTTCGGATTGAGGAACCGATCTCCTAACCATTAGAGGAACGCACCGGGGAATAATTGCTTTTATAAGAGCATACAAACTTATATATATTTTTCGTATAAAAGAAATCATTGTCTCTTTTTATCGAAAGAGTTTACTACTTACGGCTATATCAGGTGTTTGAAGCCGTGCAATGTCCGGTTGAGTATTACGCTCAAATATATTCTCCGTATCAGCACATCATAAACTCATTTTTTATTATTTTTGGAGTTCAAAAAGATCAGAAATAATTTAGCAACCTTTGAATCCATCTAAAATACAAATTATATGAAAAAGTACAGTTCATACATTTCGTTATTAATTTTTGTCTTTTCTTTTTCTGCTTTAGCAGCTAAAGTACAACTACCTCCTGTCTTTTCGGACAATATGGTACTCCAGCAAAAATCCTCTGTGCCATTTTGGGGTACAGCCAATCCGGGTAAGATTTTAAAAATCACTACTTCGTGGAATAATAAAACCATTCAGACTACTGTAGGGAAAGATGGAGGTTGGAAAACCGAAGTGTCTACACCCGAATATGGTGGTCCGTTCAACATAGAGATAACCGATGGTACAAAGCTAGAACTTCATAACGTTTTGATAGGTGAAGTCTGGTTGTGTTCCGGTCAGTCGAACATGGAAATGCCTTTGGCCGGTTGGGGTAAAATAATGAATTATGAAAAAGAAATAGCCGAAGCTAACTATCCTGATATCCGATTGCTAAGGGTGGAAAAAAGTGTTGCTTTTAAACCGGCAAATGAGTTGGTCGTTAGAAATAAAGGCTGGGTAACATGCTCACCAAAAACCATTTCGGAGTTTTCATCTGTCGCGTACTTTTTCGGACGTAATTTAAATCAGGATCTTCATATCCCTGTTGGACTTATTGATGCTTCGTGGGGAGGCACTATTGCCGAAGCATGGACTAGTTCGGGTTCGCTGAAAACAATGCCTGATTTTACGTCTCCGCTTGTAGAGATAGACCGAAAATCAACAAACTTCAAAAATCTGACTGCGGAATTTAAACAAGATTCTATTAAATGGCAAGCACTGGTAAAAGAAAAAGACAGGGGATTGTATGACGGAAAAGCTCTTTGGGCAGTTAATAGCACGCCTGAAACCGATTGGAAACCAATAACTGTTCCCGGCTTCTGGGAAGAAACAGTATTACCCGATTTTGATGGAGTAGTATGGTTGCGGAAAACTATTGACATACCAGCTGATTGGCAAAATAAAACGCTGACTCTCAAACTGGATAAAATCGACGATGCTGATATAGCATATTATAATGGTGTAGAAATAGGTCATACAACAGATTACACGGCTTCAAGAACTTATTCCATTCCTTTAAATCTTGTAAAACCGGGGAAAACCGTCATTACTGTCCGAATTCTGGATACAGGTGGTGGTGGAGGTTTCTACGGAGAAGCAGCATTGATGAAGTTGAGCTTGTCGAATGAGGAATCGATTTCTCTTGCTGGTACCTGGCAATATAAGATTGGCATGAACATGACTGAAATTCCTGCTGCTCCACAAACCTGGAACGATCCGAATCAACCAACTGTTTTGTATAATGCCATGATAAGCCCAATCGTTCCTTTTGCTATCAAAGGGGCTATCTGGTATCAGGGAGAAAGTAATGCCGACCGGGCTTATCAATACAGGGAGTTATTCCCGCTAATGATTAAAGACTGGCGGAAACAATGGAAGTCGGACTTTCCGTTTTACTTTGTTCAATTAGCCAATTATATGCCCGAACTTCCTCAACCGGCAGAAGCGGCGTGGGCAGAATTGCGTGAAGCACAGTTTCAAACATTATTGCATCTCGAAAATACTGGTATGGCTGTTACCATCGATATAGGTGAAGCAAAAGATATTCACCCGAAAAACAAACAAGAAGTGGGACGACGGCTTGCACTCATTGCCCGGGCAAATACATATAACGAGAATATCACTTTTTCAGGACCGGTATACGATTCTTATCGGATAGAGAGGAATTCCATCCGAATCACATTTAAGCAAGCAGAGATGGGTTTAAAAACCAAAAATGGAGAACCATTGAAAGGCTTTGCCATTGCCGGATCGGATCATAAATTTCATTGGGCTGAAGCTGTAATCCGGGGAAATGACATTGTGGTTTCCTGTAAGGATATTGAAAACCCTGTTGCAGTTCGTTATGCATGGGCTGCAAATCCGGTTTGCAATTTAATTAACGGGGCTGGTTTGCCTGCATCCCCATTCCGCACAGATGATTGGGTGGGTATAACTTATCTAAAAAAATGAATTAGTTCTCATTAAAGCATATAAAAATTAATATTCAAATTACTGCCCCGGATTCCTTAGAGAGTCCGGGGCTAATTGTGAAAAAACTGCTTGTCTATAAAGTGTTTTCACTTTCCATAAATAATTTAGCATTAGAATCTATCATTCTAAACCTAAATTAATCTATATTTGCATATCCAATCATTCTGACCGATTTAAAGAGATGTTTATACGAAAACTCTTTTTGCCTGACTATACTCCTGTTATAATATACCTATTCTACCATTTTTACGTGTTCTGACTCCTGAATTTCATTGATATACATAGTAATTAATTGAATTTTGATAAATACCTGAAACGTATTAAATCAGGATTAAACAGCTAGAAATATGCAAATTTTCAAAACTATTTATGGTAATATAATATCATATCTAATTACAGTAGGAATTGTATTTTTTATACTTTTCTTTTTTCTTTTTCAATACAAATCAAAGTCGGAACAACAGGTTATTGACACTGCCCAAAAGCAGTTTACACGCGAAGTGAACTATCTGTTTGAATTGAGCAGTTCGCCTATGATTCAAACAACCTACGATTATTCTTACTGGGACGATTTTGTAACGGCAATTACAAAACATAACATCAAGTGGATTAAATCAAATATCACACTAACAAACTCATTTAATTACGAATATATTTGTGTTTACGATAAATATTTCAATGTAATATGCGACCTGTCGAAAGACCAAGGTAAAAAGCAGTTTTTTATTTCTAAAGATACATTGGAAAGTATTGAAAAGCATGGTAGAACTCATTTCTTTTCAAACTCCCCGGACGGATTGATGGAAATAACTTTTACATCCATTCATCCAACGGACGATCCACAACATAACAAAACCTTACCAACAGGATATCTCGTTGTAGGCAGGAAACTGGATATAGCTTATTTAAGAAAAATGAGTGAAGTGTTTGGAGCAGAAGTTCAGTTAGTGAAAAAAGAGAACTCCATAAACATAAATGGGAGTAATAAGATTATTGTTTATGTTAACCTTCATAGCTGGGATGAGAAACACATTTCAAATCTGGCTTTTACCCGCAAACTGAATCATAATTTTGAGGCTATTCAAAACATAAGTTCTTTAATCTTTTTGGCTATTATACTATTACTCTGCATTTCCGTCCTATTCACCCGCAAACATATTGATAAGCCTCTTAAATTGACAACGAACATCCTGGAATCTGAAAATAAAGACTCTATCAATCTGCTAAAGCATTATCCCAATGAATTTGGACGTATTGGAGAGCTTTTTGAAAAATTTGCAGATCAAAAAGAGGAACTTATATTGGCAAAAGAAAAATCACAGGAAAGTGATCGGTTGAAATCGGCTTTTCTGGCCAATATGAGTCATGAGATAAGAACACCCATGAATGGTATTCTGGGTTTTGCCGAATTGCTCAGAAAACCTAATCTAACTGGTAAAGAACAACAAAAATATCTTGAGATTATTGAGAGTAGTGGTGACAGAATGCTCAATATTGTAAATAATATTGTAGACATATCTAAAATAGAATCGGGGCTGATTGAAATAAACAGCAAAGTAACCAACATCAATGACCAAATCGCATTTGTAGTTTCATTCTTTACTCCTGAGATAGAGAAAAAAGGATTACAGATTGTCTCCACGAAAACATTACCAACAAATGAAGCTTTTATCAAAACTGATGTCGAAAAGTTATATGGCATTCTGAATAATCTGTTGAAAAATGCCATAAAGCATACTGACAAGGGAGCAATAGAACTTGGCTACGAATTAAAATCAAACGACAAGCAAACTAATCTGGAGTTTTTTGTGACTGACAGTGGTAATGGAACTCCGGAGGATAGATTGGATGTAATATTCGATCGTTTTATGCAATCCGATACATCTAATAAAACAGCCTATCAGGGTGCCGGATTGGGTTTATCCATATCCAAAGCGTATGTAGAAATGCTGGGAGGTACAATCTGGGTAGAAAGTAAACAAGGTATTGGAAGTACTTTCAGGTTTACTATTCCTTATGTAGTCGTTGAAAGTAGAATTGAAGATAATATTGAACCGAAAAGCAAAGCAAAGGCAATCAATAAACTCAAAATATTAATTGTTGAAGATGACGCCGGAATGGAGTTTTTGCTTACGGAAACTGTTGAAGATTTTTGTAGCGAGCTTTTAATTGCAAGGGATGGAATGGATGCACTTGAAATATCCAGGAATAACTTAGACCTCGATTTAATTCTAATGGATATTAGAATGCCTAAAATGGATGGATATGAAGTCACAGAAGAAATAAGACATTTCAACAAAGACGTAGTGATTATTGCCCAAACTGCTTGCGCATTTTCAAGCGATAAGGAAAAAGCCTTAAGTGTGGGATGCAACGACTATGTTTCCAAACCAATAGATACAGCTCTGTTTGAATCGTTGATTGACAAATACTTTATGAACAAACCGGTTGTTACGTTGTAAAACAAGTTCTCTACGCAAATACATGAATCAATCATTACAAGAAAATTGAGAATCCGGGGAAAAAATATTTGAACTCTGAATAATATTCGTACATTTGAATATCAATTAACAAATGTCCGATTATTCACTTTTAAAACAAATATTATGACAATTCTCGCTATTCTCGGGGTTATTATTGCAATACTTCTTTCGGGATTTCGTATTGCTCAGGAGTATCAACGCTCCATCGTGTTTCGTCTTGGTCGCTTTCAATCTATCAAAGGACCTGGTCTTTATTGGATTATTCCATTTATCGATGCTCAACAGCGTGTTGACATTCGTACCAAAACGGTTGATCTGGAACAACAGGAAACCATCACCAAAGACAGTGTCACCATCAAAGTAAATGCTGTACTGTGGTTTCGCATTACCAATCCTGAAAGTGCCATTATTCAGGTAGCCGATTATTACAAGGCTGTTTATCAGTTTTCGGTAACAGCATTGCGCAACATTATCGGACAACATTCGCTCGACGAAGTATTGCGCGAACGGGAACAAATTAATGCTACTCTTCAAAAGAATGTAGACTCCATTACCGAACCATGGGGTATAAAAATAGAAATGGTGGAAATGAAAGACGTGGAAATTCCGGAAGCTATGCAAAGAGCCATGGCTCGCGAAGCTGAAGCTATCCGTGAGAAACGTGCCCGAATAGTAAAGGCCGAAGCTGAGTTGGAAGCTTCCATTAAACTTACGCAAGGTGCAACGGTAATGGAAGGAAGTCCGATAGCATTAGAACTTCGTCGTATGCAAATGCTTTCGGAAATAGGTATCGATAACAATACCACCACCATTGTGTTGCTTCCTTCGGAATTCACCAAAGCAGCTAAGAGCTTTACTGAGTTGGTGGAAAAGAAAGAAAAGTAAGGGAAAATACATGCCGTAGCATAACAAAGCAGAGGAAAACCATGTGGCTTTCCTCTGCTTTGTTATTGTTTACTTTTAAAAAATACTGCCAATTACAACGCATCAATATTCTCTTGATTCTCAATACTCTTTGCTCCCGGAGAATATAAGCTCTCAATTCGGGCGGCGTACCTTTCTTCTACTTTTCCACGCATTATTTTCATGGTACTGTTTACCAATCCGTTTTGTTCGGAAAATGGCTCTCCAATAACGGCAACTGCGGCAGGTAGCCAGCGTTCAGGGAATATGCCTTCCTGTTTTCCGCCTTTTCTGTATTCATTTATTTCCCTTTGTAATTTATTTAGGGCAAGTACCTTTGCTTCCTTAGAAGTCCAGTCCAACTGTGGCTTTTTACGCTGTACATAGCGTTTCAACGCTTCTTTATTTGGAACTATTAAAGCCGTAGTGTATGGATTCTGATTGTTGTAAAGAACTACCTGATCTATAAAATGTGAATTGTCGGCAAGCGATTCTTCAATTCCTTCGGGACTGTATTTTTCTCCATCACTCGAGATTAAAAGGCTTTTGAAACGACCAACTACATACAAAAAACCATCATTATCCATGTAGCCCATATCACCGGTATGCAACCATCCATCTATTACTGTTTCTGCAGTTGCTTTTTCATTTTTGAAATAACCAGCCATTACATTTTCGCCTTTTATTACGATTTCGCCTTTTTCGTAGTTTGGCAACTCTGTTCCTTCTGAATTGCATATTTTGAGTTCCATTGGTTTTACCAGATAACCGGATGAACCCAATTTATGATGCTTAAGACCGTTTGAAGATATAATGGGGGTAGCTTCTGAAAGTCCATATCCCTGAAACATAGGAATGCCTATGGCATAATAAAAGCGTTGTAAGTCAATATCCAGAAGTGCTCCTCCGCCGATAAAAAAATCAAGATTTCCACCAAATCCATCACGGATTTTTGAAAAGATTATTTTGTCAAATAATAGAAGAAGTGGCTTTTTCAGTATCTGTAAACCACGACCTTTATTATAACCCTCTTTGTTATAGGAGTACGACATATTCAGGGCCAGATTGAACAGCCAATTAATCAAAGCTCCCTGCGAGCGAATACTTCCTTCAATATTCTTTCTGAAACTTTTGGCTAAGGCTGGTACACTGAGTAATAAGTTGGGTTTAAGTTCTTTTATATTTACAGGAATATTCCTCAATGTTTCCATTCCTGTTTTGCCGTTTTGAACCGTTCCTACACTTGCACCTAATGCCATAAAACTATAGAAACCGGCCACATGAGCAAAGCAATGATCGAGAGGCAAAATTATAAGTGTTCGGGTTGAGGTGGAAATATCCATTAAGGTTAATGCTTGCTCTACATTTGCCGTGAAATTACGGTGCGTAAGCATAATTCCTTTTGGATCAGCTGTTGTGCCTGAAGTATAGCTGATATTTGCTAAATCGTCGGGTTTCACAGCTATTGCTCGTTTTTCAACTGCATCTGGGTTAGCTTTCAGAAATTCAGCCCCATTTTGAATTATCAGATTCAGACCTACCTCAAGTTCTTCATATTCTGATTGTTCATCAAATACGATAATCTTTTTTATTTGTGGAAGAGAATTTATAATGGTGCGAATCTTTTTCAACTGTCCGCCTGACACCAAAATATATTTTGCTTCCGAATGAATTATCCGAAAAATTAAGTCATTACTCTCTTCTAGTTTTATTGACAATGGAACATTTACAGCTCCTACATGCAATATCCCCAACTCACCGATAATCCAGGCATTTCGACCTTCTGAAAGCAATGCTACTTTATCTCCGGCTTCAACGCCTGATTGAATTAAACCGGCAGCAACTAAGTGCGCTTGTTGTTTAGTTTCAAGATAGGTTGTGGGTACAAATTCAGTTGTTGTTTTTTCCCATAGAAAAGGATTATGGGTAAATTTGTCTACACTTGCGTTTAATAAATCTATAATTGTTGGTTTCATTAATTAAAGCTTTAAAATATAAAACGGTATAGTTTTGTAGTTTATTTGTTTCAAATAGAATAATAAAATTTGCTGCAAAGATAATGTAATTATTAACCGGAATGCACAGTTATAAGAATTGAAATAAGTGCAAACAAAAAAGCCCACATTTAAGTGGGCTTAGTTGATATACTTATAACGATTTTATTGTTTATCGAAGAAGAAATCGCATCTTCGGTTAGGTCGATACTTTATACGTGGTTCAATTATTTTCCCTTTTCCATTTGCTATGATGTGATCAGATGGAAGTTTCCATATTTTTACTAATTCAGATTTTACTCTTTCAGCCCTTTTCTTACTTAATAGCTCATTATAAGGGTTTTTACCCAAATAATCGCAATACCCTCTCACTTCCACGTAAAGATTTGGGTCGGCTTTCATCCTGAAGGCTATTTTACTGATTGTCTCAAGTGCCTCATTATCCAAATCAATTCTGTCAAAATTAAAATACACTGCCGGCGTATCGTCATAATTACCATATGAAGTAGAACTGTTATTCTGAGTAGAAGAATTGTTGTTTATAACAATATTCTTCATTGGTTTACCCCAAAAGTCAACCGGAGTATTCGGTGGCGTATTTGGATCCATGTCTCTTACATCCGGAACTCCGTCACCATCAGAATCGGGTCCATCGTTAGATAAAAATTTTGCAATAGAATCTATTCTTCTTCCCTGACTATCAACTTTCTTGTCAAGCTTCTTAAGTTCTTTATCTAATTTATTTATCCTGTCTGAATTTAAGGTAGCTAAAGCCAATCCTTCATCAGGCGAAAATTCATTCATCCGAATGTTTCTCAAATGATCTTTTTTGGTCGCATTGAGTTTATACCTTAAAAATAAGGATCCCATAAGGATTCGATCATTTGTAACACCCTGATAGGTTTTTACGCCTTCTAAGTTATCTTTGGTGAAGGTAATATACCTGACTTTAGCACCAACCCCCAACGATTTACTTAAATTGTATTCCATCGAAAATGTAACCGGGATTGAACCTGAATTTCCGTAGGCCGGTGTTATTGGAATAACCGGACTAGCCTGGGGGATGGATTTTACATCAAAGCTATATGATGCAAACCCTAACCCAACCGATCCATTAACGATTAGCTTTGTATTTGTTTGCGGAAAAAGCATGCGTGAAAAGTTGAAAGTCATGCTTAACGCAATATTGTTAAGCTTTGTGGTGAAAGTATCCTGCGGTGCTGAGTAGATACCTGTAAAGGGTAATGATAAATAATCAAACGATACACCCCAAATCGGGGTAAGTGCATATTCCAAATCAACACCCACAGAAAGATTATTACTTGTCGTAACAAAGGCACTTGTTAATTTTTGTGCGGCATCTCCATCAAATTTATTTAATCCAATTTCAGGTGATAATGACCATCTCGAAAAATTTTTATTTTCCGGACGGACAGTTGTTGTTAATACAATTGCAATTACAATTAATGTGAATCTTTTCATGCACTTGGAAAGATTAAAACTCAATGAAAATTTATGTAATGTTCCTGAAGTTCCTAAATATGAGGGTCAAAGATAACAATATATTTTATTTAATAATGTTGATGTAATATTATGTAATATTACATTTTATTACAAATATTACGTTCAAATTTGCTATTCTGCTTTAAACCAAAATATTACACATTAAAAGCCAAAATAAAATCGATATATAACTTATTGTATTTTTATTATATTTTTGTTAATCATATAGCAAAAGATGATAATAAGTGATTTAAAAAACTCATTTTTTTAAATCTGAACTTATATCATCTTATAAAGTCTACTATAATAAACAGTTATTTTATCATTTCAACTTTCTTAGTTGCTTCCATATTTTTATTGCGGAAATCAACTCTGTCTACAACATTTTGGGCAAGTTCTTTAAACGATAATGACAAAATTGAATTATCATCAACTGAGATTGGTCGACCAGCGTCTCCGCCTTCACGAATACTTTGAACTAAAGGTATTTGGCCCAAAAGAGGAACGTTAAGTTCTTCGGCCAGCCTTTTTCCACCTTCTTTTCCAAAGATGTAGTATTTATTTTCAGGCAATTCAGCAGGTGTAAACCATGCCATATTTTCAACAATTCCAAGTACCGGAACATTCACCTTGTCACCGGTAAACATGTTCACGCCTTTTCTGGCATCTGCTAATGCTACTTCTTGCGGGGTTGTTACAACGATTGCTCCTGAAATTCCCATGGTTTGCACAAGTGTTAAATGGATATCGCCTGTGCCGGGTGGTAAATCCATTACAAAAAAATCGAGTTCACCCCAATCTGCATCTGTAATAAGTTGCTTCAGTGCATTGCTCGAAACAGCTCCACGCCAAACTAAAGCCTGACTGGGATCTACAAAAAAACCAATGGATAAGATTTTAACACCGTATTTTTCAATAGGTGTAATGATATGTCTTCCATCAACTTCCTTGACTTCAGGATGTGCAGATTCTACACCAAACATCTTTGGTATAGAAGGACCGTGAATGTCTGCGTCGAGTAACCCAACTTTATAACCAAGTGCAGCCAGCGAAATAGCCAGATTACAAGAGATAGTTGATTTTCCCACACCACCTTTGCCTGATGAAACGGCAATAATGTTTTTCACATTTTCAAGGATAGATGTTGGTTTTGGTTTTGGAACTTCTTTAGTTATAATTTCTATATTACCTTTGATTTCAATTTGTTCGCCAACGTACGTGAGAACAGCCTGTTCGGCAGCTTTCACAACTGATTTGGCAAATGGATCATTGGGCTTTTCGAAAAAAATTGAAAATGAAACCTTGTTTCCTTCGATATGAATATTCTCTTGTACCATCCCCGATGAAACAATGTCTTTACCGGTTCCCGGATAACGAACATGCACCAAGGCATCAAGAATTAATTGAGGGTATAATGTCATAATATTTTAGGAGTTATTAGTTACAGCCAATGTAGGTAGGCAAGTATGTCCTGTAACAAGTTTTGTATTTGAAAAGTTTTAAAGTTTGGGTATATTCTTCGTTATACATCCAAATTATGTCGCTTACTTCTTCCAAAGCTACGATAAGCATCGTGCTCAATTTCAATTTCAGGCTCAATAAATGTCTCTCTTTTTTCGAGCAAAAACCGGATATATTTGATGGTCAGTCCACGTTCGAGCCATTGTTGTTCGTAGTACGTCTTAATAGCTAAAATCGGATCTTGCAAATTGGAAGCATACAAATCATCATTCGAAAAAGCAACAGGAAGATTATTGGCTTTTACCATTTCACAGGTATATGTGAACATAAAATTGCTGTCTGTTTTCAAATGAATCAGTCCGTTCGGTTTCACGAATTGTTGGTAAGCTTTTATAAAATTGGTGGCGGTTAGTCGTTTAGTGACTTTTTTCATTTGCGGATCAGGAAACGTAAGCCAAATTTCACTCACTTCATTTTCGGCGAAGAAATAATGAATCATTTCAATATTAGTTCGTAGAAAGGCAACATTTGTCATTCCTGTCTCATGCGATTCTTTGGCTCCCGTCCAAAGGCGAGCACCTTTAATATCAACTCCAACAAAGTTTTTCTCGGGGTAAAGTTTGCCTAATCCAATGGTGTATTCTCCTTTTCCACAACCTAATTCTAATACAATGGGATGATCGTTTTTAAAAAATAATTCATTCCATTTTCCTTTCATATCAAAGCTGATTCCTTCTCGCAAAGTGTGCGAAGAAACCTGAAAAACATGTGGAAATTCTTCCATATCGGCGAATTTCGCCAATTTATTTTTACCCACCTTATTTATTTACAAATTTAAATTTACAATACTCTGTTAGATTATTAATGCTTATTTCCAGGTAGGAAATCATCTTCCGGAGCTATTTTTTGATTTTCTCAACCCTCATTCCAATATCATTGATTCCAATTAAAACGGAATCACGCATCCCATGCACAATTTTATATTGATATATTCCGGCTTTTTTGAAGTGTACGTTTTGTTGATACAATATTGGCATTTCCATCACAGAACCAATACCTGAACCCAACCATTTCCCTCGCTGATCAGCCAGATAACATTCAATAGAATCTTTTTTTTCTATTTTATCAGGAGTTGTCTTGTTTAGAAAAAGCCACAGGTTCTGATATGGGTATTCACCTCTGTTTCTAACATTCACGTATATGTTGTATGCTGAAACTGTATCTGCTATTTTAATGTCAAATGTATACAGACTGTCTTTATTCCAACCTTTTGGAGTAACAGCCTTGTACTGAAAAAACACATCATTGTTTGTACAGGCAACCGATACAAGCGAGATTAAAATCGCTATTAAAAATCTATTTTTCATTATTCCCGGTAACATTCCCATTTTTCTTAATTGGTTTTTGAAATCTTGGAGCATTATTGTCTTTATTTTCATTTTTGTCAGACTGTTCCGCTTTTACAATCTTAGGACGATTGTTCGGGCGTTTATTTTTGTTATTTGGACGTTTTTTGTTTGTGTCAAATCTTGTCAGACTATCCTGACCTACACCATTTTCGTAATCAACCGGAATTGCTTTTACTTCTTCATCTACACGATCATCGAGTAATTCAGGCTTAGAACCTTTTCTGTTCATGGCAATAATTTCTTTTGCACGTTTAGCCGAAATAGTTACAACATTTGCTCCGAAATTGGCCGAAGTTGAATATGAAATCAGTCCTTTAAAAACGTCTGTTTTAAAATGATAGTAGGTGTTGTCCAATGTTTCAAGCTGAATTTCCTTAGAAGGAAACTCTTTAATAGCATCCATGTATGAGTCAAGCTCAAAGTTCATGCAACATTTTAGCTTTGCGCATTGTCCTGCCAGTTTTTGGGGATTAAGCGAAATGTCCTGATAACGAGCAGCACTGGTTGAAACCGAATTGAAATTAGTCATCCAGCCTGAGCAGCAAAGTTCGCGTCCGCAAGGTCCTATTCCTCCAATTCTTCCAGCTTCCTGCCGGGCACCAATCTGCTTCATTTCGATGCGAACCCGAAATGTTTCAGCAAAAACTTTGATTAATTGGCGAAAATCAACTCGTTCATCGGCAATATAATAGAAAATAGCTTTGTTGCCATCTCCCTGAAATTCAACATCGCCGATTTTCATGTTCAGACTCAAACTTTCGGCAATCTGGCGCGATTTAATCATGGTTGCCTGTTCCTTGGCTTTGGCTTCCTGATATTTTTCTAAATCAGTTTCTTTGGCTTTACGATAAACACGTCTAATTTCAATCTTCTCAGGATTGACGTTGTATTTTTTCATTTGTAAAAGCACCAGTCTTCCAACCAGTGTTACTTCACCTATGTCGTGTCCGGGAGACGATTCTACAGCAACAACATCACCTTTTTCAAGTGGAATTTTGGTGCTGTTTAAAAAATATCCTTTGCGTGTATTTTTAAATTGAACCTCTACGAAGTCTGTGTCCTTTTGGGTTTCTGGTAAGTCGCACATCCAATCAAATGTGCTGAGTTTTTGGGTAGAATTGCGATTGCAACCCTTTTTATTCATTCGGCATCCGCCGATATCTAGTTTATAGTCCATTGTTTATGAATTTGAAAAGTTCAAACTTGAAAGGTTTGAACACTTCTGGTTTAATTTATCTTTTAAGTAACATAATGACTTTCAGAGTTAAATCAAAGAAAACCATTTTTGCATTTACATTTTGTTCGATATGTCTTTCTGCGAGTGCAAATTCACTCATCAAATCTTCCACGTTTCGTTCGTTGATAAATGGCGAAAAACGTTGAGAAAAATCAGCCTCATCCGATGTCAGATAATTCAAATCGGGTTGTTGCATATTGCTGATAAAGTTTTCACGAGTCATTCGTTGTGCATAACTCAGAAAATTCTTTTGACGTTCGCGTCCCATCGAAGCAGCCGCCATATCGTCCGACCATTTACGTAAGGTTTTAAGTGAAGCATGGTCTTTTTTGTTTCCAACTTGCCAGGCTAAACGCATTACCATTACAAACCGATCAAAATTTTGTTTGTTTTCATCGCCTTCATTCAAAACCGCTAATGCATTTAAATAGCTCCCGTTGGCAATGTGAGTTGCATATTCAGCCTCATTTGATTCAATTTCCAATTCCTCATTTTTAATAAGTGCCTGAATAATTTCACTATCACTCAACCGGGGAACATGTATATGCTGTGTTCGCGAAAGGATGGTGGTAATAATCTCATCGGGAGTATTCGAGACCATCAGAAAAACTGTTTTCTCTGGTGGCTCTTCCAATATTTTCAACAGTTTATTGGCACATGTTCCATGCATTTTTTCTGGAAGCCAAATAATCATGATTTTATATTCCGACTCGTAAGTTTTTAAACTTAGTTTTCGTATAATTTCCTCACTCTCATTTGAATATATTAAACCTTGTTTTGCGTCACCGGAAATCTTTGCGTACCAGTCATTCAACCCGAAATATGAGTTTTGAAGTACCATTTCACGAAATTCAGCAATGAAATCGTCGCAAACCACAGAACTTTTTCCTGCTGGTTTTATCACCGGAAAAACGAAGTGCAGATCGGGATGCGCTAATTTTCTGTATTTTACGCACGAAGGACAAATACCACAAGAATCAGTAGTTGTACGATTTTCACAACAAATATATTGAGCATAAGCAATTGCCAATGCCAATTTCCCAATTCCCTCAGGTCCACGTAAAAGTTGCGCGTGAGGTATCCTTTGTTCAGTTACCGTGCGTATTAAACGTGTTTTAATATCTTGTTGACCAATTATTTGAGAGAAAAGCATGAGTGTGTTTTACAGTTTTAGTCCAAATTCGGATAAAGTGCAAATATACAAAAAAGAAAGGATTATGAAAAATGACTTAAATCAGTAAGATTATGTTATTATTGAATGTATTCTTTTGATTACCAAATTTACTCCTGCATTTTTTTATTTGGGTGCAACGTTTTATATTATTTCGTCATCTTCCATTTAAATCCATTGAATATTGAAGAATACAGATTTTGAATCAATTTTAATAAACAGTTATTTAAATATATAAAATTATGAAACAGTTATTTATAGGAATTTTGTTGTTATTCCTGGTTATATCATGTAATGATGATGTGAATTCGAATGAAAACAACCGTATTGATATTGCCACAGTTGAAAATCCTACGCTGAGTACAACGTTCAATTTCAGGTTGGATGATGGAAGCTTAATGTACACTAATACTGCCGGTTTATTAAATTATAAACCTAAAGATGGCCAACGTATTATTGCCAACTATAGTTTTATCGAACCAACTTTAGCTCCGACTATGAATATTGCCAAGCGCGATGTGAAATTGAACGATGTCTATGAAATTCTCACAAAAGGAATTTTCAAAATTAAGCCTGCTCAACAGGATAGCATTGGTAACGATCAGATTGAGATAAAAAACATCTGGATTGGTAGCGACTATCTGAATGTAGAATTTGTTTATCTGGGATACAACAAAAAGCATTTTATCAATTTGGTTTCGGATGATTCTAAAACATATACTGACAATAAAGTTCATTTAGAGTTTAGACACAACGCCAACAGTGATTATCCATCCAATTCTAATTGGGGCATGGCTTCGTTCGATTTACGATTACTTAAAGTAAATCACAATCCAACTGATTCAGTAAAACTGATTATTCATACAAAAGAGTATGCATCTACAGTTGACAAAACCTATCCTTTGACCTATAAGTTTGGAGTCATAACTGCAGCACAATTGGCAAGAAACTTTTCTATACCTTTTAGTGGCAATAATAAGATTCAGTAGTTTTCATGTTTTTTGATTTTGCAAAAGCCCATTCTTGAACACAAGAATGGACTTTTTTGTTTTAACCGGGCATACTTCAGCAACAATTAATATAAACAGAAAATATATATCGTTGACGGTGGCTTTTTTCTATCTTTGCAATTCCCTTTTTCAAAACAATTCGCACTAATTATTTCAGAAAATGAAAACACTTCAACCAATTGCCCTGTGGAACTATTTCCACGAAATAAATCAGATTCCACGACCATCAAAGAAGGAAGAACGTATAATAGCTTATTTAAAAGCATTCGGAGAAAAAAATAATCTTAGTACGAAAACCGACACTGTAGGCAATGTGCTGATTTGCAAACCGGCAACCAAAGGGTATGAAAGCAGGAAAACAATCATTCTGCAAGCTCATATAGACATGGTTTGTGAGAAGAACAGCGATGTAGATTTCAATTTCGAGACTGATGCAATTCAAACTTATATTGATGGGGATTGGGTAAAAGCAAAAGGAACAACACTTGGAGCTGACAATGGTATTGGCATGTCCATGATGTTAGCTGTGCTTGCTTCTGATAGTATAAAACATCCGGCACTGGAATGCCTGTTTACAGTGGACGAAGAAACCGGATTATCAGGTGCTTTTGCCTTAGAACCAAATTTTCTAAGTGGAGAAGTGTTGATAAATCTTGATTCCGAAGACGATGGCGAAATTTTTGTTGGGTGTGCAGGTGGTATTGATACTACTGCAGTACTTCCATACAAATCAGACGAGACCCCCGAAAACTATTTCGCTTTCTCCGTTTCGGTAAAAGGGCTAAAAGGCGGTCACTCGGGCGATGACATTGACAAGGGATTGGGTAATGCCAACAAAATACTGAACCGTTTTTTGTGGATGCTTAATAAACAGATGGATTTGCGCCTTCATAGTTTCGATGGTGGTAATCTGCGTAATGCGATTGCCCGTGAGGCGGTGGCGTTGGCATGTGTCCCTTATTCAGAGAAAGAAAACATACGCATTCTGTTTAATATGTTTGTTATCGATATTGAAAACGAAAAAAGCGGTATCGAGACAAAAATGAGACTGGATTTGGAATCTGAACCACTTCCGGCAACTGTTGTTGATAAAAAAACTTCCGATGCGTTATTGAATGCACTTTATGCTTGCCCACATGGAGTAATAGCTATGAGTGCCGACATGCCTGATCTGGTTGAAACATCTACCAATCTGGCTTCGGTAAAAATGCCGGATAACCAAACAATCCTTATCACCACCAGTCAACGTAGTTCTGTAGAGTCATCAAAATATGATATTGCCAATCAGATTGAATCTGTATTTGCACTTTCGGGAGCCGTTGTTACACATGGAGATGGTTACCCGGGGTGGAAGCCAAATCTAAACTCTGAAATTTTAAATGTGGCTAAGGAAAGCTATGTAAAGCTTTTTAAATCAGAACCAAAAATACGTGCTATTCATGCAGGTCTGGAATGCGGTCTGTTCCTCGAAAAATATCCTTTTCTGGATATGATTTCTATCGGACCACAAATGTACGGTGTTCATTCACCCGATGAACGCCTGAGTATATCATCTACACAAAATTGTTGGAAATGGCTGGTTGACATCCTAACAAATGAAAATATATTTAAATAAATCACTCCTGATAATTAAAATACATTAATTTCTTATGTGTGTTTAAATTCGTACAGGTTCTTTTTATACTTTTGCATACCAATCGTTCAGTATTTTTTTTATTTTTATGAGTGACACAAGAGAATATATAATAGATAAGGCATTTAGTCTGTTTTTGAAAGACAGCTATGTGGCAGTATCCATAAGCGACATAAGTGAGTCTATCGGGTTTACTAAGGGTGCTCTATATCATCATTTTAAGAGCAAAGAAGAATTATTTAAAGCTGTTATAGATAAACATTTCATTCTATATGGAATTGAGTTTGACAATGAGAATGGTACTTTTTTAGAATTTAGTGAAATGTGTTTGTTAAATTTAAAAAAAACACTCCATAGTGTATTCTCTCAAACTCAAAATCAAGGGATTGAGATTATAAATTATTTTTCGTTTGTTGCAGATAGCTTTAGACATTATCCCGGTTTAGCAGATAAACATATGAAATTTCTGCAAGATGAAACGATTAAAATAAAGGAAATTCTTATAAAATCAATAGAGAGAGAAGAAATTCGCTCAGATATAGATACATCGTTAATTGCTCAAAGTTATTACTCTATCATGATTGGTATGGCTTCTCCAATTCTCCAAAATCAATCTATAGAGCAGGTCATTGTGAATCTTAAGGGGCAACTAGATCAAATGTATTTGTTGTTGAAAAAAGTGTGATTTTTTTTTGTGGATTAAACATACTGGTCGTTTAGTATTTATATTGTTTTGTAAATTATAGGAACAGAGTGAAGAACTATATGTGCTCTTCCTTTTGCTAAAAAAGATGAAAATGGTTACAGCAGGAACATATAAAAACTGAAAGTGTTGATTTCGTTAATTATTTATTTGAATTTACAAATGTTTTGAGAATGTATAAAAAATTAAAAATAATAATAACATGCATTTTGTTGCCAATTTTTATAGGCACAAGCACACTGAATGCACAACTATTTCAGGATTCGGTTGCGTTAAATCTGATTAAAAGCGATATTGATTGCATTTATAATATGCATTTTAAGGATAGTCAGGAGATTTACCTTAAAATCAAAAAGTCGTATCCGGGGCATCCGGTTTTACTTCTCCTCAAAGGGATGCAAACCTACTGGAAAAATTATCCATTGCTTAGTATAAATTCGGCTCATGTATCATTTGAAGAAGATTTACGTCAATGTATACGCTTATCGGGGAAAAATAAGATTCCGGCTTATAGAGCGGAATATTTGCTAACTAACCTGTGCGCAAGAGGGCTGCTTTTAGAGTATTATAATGAGAATAATCTTACGTTTGATGTAATTCCTCTTGCAACAGGCACCTATGGTAGCGTGAGACATGCTTTCGATTTCACCAATGAATGTGCTGATTTGCAGTATTATACAGGAGTTTACAATTATTATCGGGAAGCTTACCCAAATGCAAATCCTGGTTATAAACCAATAGTACTTCTTTTGCCATCAGGAAATATGAAAACAGGATTAAAGGAATTGAATAATGCTGCCATTAACGGAGTTGTATTAAGAGCTGAATCTTATTATTTACTGGCAGGAATTTATATAAATTTTGAGAATAAGTATCAACAAGCTATCTGTTACTCTAAGATTCTCTGTAAGTTATACCCTGACAATGTAGTATATCTTGCCTTATGTATTAAAAATTTATTACTTCTTAAACAATACGATGAAGCTGAAAAACTGATTATAACTTCGCAGAAAAAAGTGGAAAATAAATACTTTCAGGCACAGCTAAGCATCTTTCAGGGACTTTTAAAAGAAAAAAAGTATCATGACAATAATTTGGCTGAACAATATTACCATGCAGGAATCAGCAAGTTATCTTTTTTTGGTACATATGGAAATGAATGTATAGCATATGGATATTTTGGTCTGAGCCGTATAAGTGAAATTAAAAAAGATCCGAATGCAGCCAAAAAGTTTCGTGAAGAAGCACTAAAGCTTGTAACTTTCAAGAAGATAAATTTTGATTAATAGCCAATCTGTGTGTTTTTATTTTTTGAATGTCCGCAAATTTTAAAATATTTAAATCAATAGTTTAGTCGTAAAATAGAGAATGACACTCAATATTTGATATATAAAAAAACGAGAAAAATAGATAATTTAGTATTAAACGAAAGTTCAAAAACAAGGTATGAAGAAGACAATTTTATTTACATTGACAGTATTATCACTTGTGGGATGTAATAGCAAAACCAAAGTTGAAAACCCTACTAATCCTCAAGTAGTTTTAGCTGAGGTAACTAAAGTCAGTGGATCGACGAGTCTACACTATAGTGGTAGTATTGACGCATTTCAAACAATACCTCTCGCATTTCAATCCACAGGAACAGTGCTTCGAGTTTTGGTCAACGCCGGCGATGTGGTTCGCAAAGGACAGCTGTTGGCAACTGTAGATAAAGCAGATGCACTGAGCATGTATGAAGTAGCTAATGCAAAATACAAACAGGCCAAAGATGCATATAATCGTATGAAAGAAATACACGACAACGGAAGTTTGTCCGAAATTAAATGGGTGGAGATGGAATCCAACCTGGAGCAGGCACAGTCATCGGTAGCTATGGCCAAAAATAATCTTAACAAATGTGCTTTGTATTCTCCTGATAACGGCATCATTGGCAGCCGCAATATCGAACCGGGCATGTCAGCCTTAGGAAACCCGGTTGCACCGTTGAAATTAGTAAAAATAGAATCCGTTTATGTGAAAATATCAGTACCTGAAAATGAAATTGGAAAGATTAAGAAAGGTCTGAAGGCTACTTTCAAAGTTTCAGCTCTTGAGAATAAGGTTTTCGAAGGTGTGATTACTAATGTCGGAGTAGTGGCTGACCAAATTTCGCGCACTTATGAAGTGAAAATGATCGTAAAAAACCCAGGATTATTATTGAAACCGGGTATGGTGTGCGATGTAAATCTAGGTATAACGGCCAATGAAGAGCTTGTGGTGGTACCTTATGAAGCTGTAGACCAGGATAAAGATAAAAACACCTTTGTGTATGTTGTAAATCCGGCTCAAAAGTTGGCTAAGAAAAGAATTATACACACAAAAAATTACCTGAACAGCAGTCTGGAAGTTCTCGATGGATTGACCGTTGGTGAAAAGGTAGTATGTGAAGGGAAACAAAAATTGTCGGACAATTGTAAAGTTACACTTTGATTATGAAACAGAAGAAGATTGGTTATATAGGTTGGGCAATGCGTTATCACAACATTGTCCTGATATTGGTTGGATTATTTGTCATATTCGGAGGATATGCTTTATTAAATATGCCTCGAAACGAATTTCCAAATTTCACTATTAGGCAAGGGTTAGTTGTAGGAATTTACCCTGGAGCAAGTTCTGCCGAGGTGGAAACTCAATTAACTAAAGAGGTTGAAAATTATATATTTGGGTTCAAAGAGGTGAAGAAATCCAAAACGTATTCTCAGTCCAAAGAAGGGATGATGATCTTGTATGTTGAACTAAATGACAATGTAAAAGATGCAGATGCATTTTGGTCGAAGCTGAAACATGGACTAGCCGAGCTCAAATCAACGTTGCCAAGCGGCGTAATGGCTCTAATCGGCAATAATGATTTTGGCGACACATCGGCTTTGTTGATAACGCTATCGTCGGATACAAAGAGCTACAAAGACATGGAAAATGAGCTTAAAAAACTCAAGACAGAATGTCGTAAAATCAGTTCGGTTTCAAAAATTAAGGATTATGGCATTCAAAAAGAAAAAATATATGTCAACGTTCAACCTGAAAAGCTGAATGAATACAATGTAAAGTCAATATCGCTCCTTGCTGCTTACCAAACAAATGGAATGGTTTCAACCGCCGGTAAGCTCAAAAATGGAGAAAATAATTTATACGTTCATTTCCCGAATAATTTTAATTCGGAGAAAGATTTATCGGATCAAATCGTATATTCAGACCCTACCGGTGGCGTTGTTCGCCTAAAAGACATTGCTAAAATTGAACGTCGGAATGAAGATCCAGAGAGTTATATTCGTCAAAACGGAAAGAAGACTATCCTTCTGTCACTTGAGATGCAACAAGGGAATAACATCGTTCAGTTTGGTAAAGATGTTGATAAAGCATTGGCAGTATTCAAAAACCAATGTCCCAAAGACATTCAGGTAAACGTAATATCTAACTTACCAAAATATGTAGATGATTCCGTTACAAACTTTATGCATGAATTTATCATTGCTATTATTTCTGTGTTACTTGTGGTTATGTTGTTACTGCCTAAAAAAGTTGCAACAATTGCCGGAGTTACGGTACCAATTGCTGTGCTTATTACGCTTGGCGTGTTGTATTTTATCGGCATTGAACTGAATACCGTTTCGTTAGCAGCACTAATTATCGTGTTAGGAATGATTGTTGACAATGCCATTGTGGTAATTGATAACTATGTAGAAAAGAAAGATCAAGGCATGTCATCGTGGCACGCAGCCATAAAAAGTGCACGCGAATTGGTAACGCCTATTATTAGTGCTACCCTTGCAATTTGCGCCGCATATATTCCACTTGGACTCATGTTGCCAGGTACTTCAGGCGACTTTGTACACGATCTGCCTATAGTAATATGCGTAGCTCTGGCTGTATCAGTTATTGTAGCTCTGCTTGTTGTTCCATTTCTCAATTTTTTCTTTATTAAAAAAGGATTGAAATCTGCAGAGAAGAAAGATGATAAGAAAAGTTTGCTGGACAGATTGCAAATTTGGTTTGATGCAACATTAGAAAAAGCTTTCATACATCCAAAGATCACTATCGGGCTAGGCATTGGCTCCATTTTCCTCGCCATAGTTATATTTAAATCGATTGATCAACAGCTATTTCCAAATGTTGAACGGAATCAGTTTGCTGTAGAAGTTTATTTGCCAATCGGAGCCTCGCTGGAAAGCACATCAAAGGTTATGAACACCTTGGAAATGGCACTAAAAAAAGATGACCGCATTAGCACTGTCACCAGCTTTGTTGGAACTAGCTCACCCCGTTTCCATAGCGTGTATGCACCCAACATGGCAAGCACTAACTATGGTCAACTATTAGTGAACACAACATCGAATGAGGCAACCGAAAAAGTATGCGAAGAATTTGACAAGAAATTCGCAAGCACTTTTCCAAATGCCCATATTAAATGGAAAATTCTTTCGATGCAAAGCACTAAAGCACCTATTGAGGTTCGCATTGTAGGCGACTCAATTAAAGATTTACGCAATGTAGAAGCAAGGATTGACTCTATCATCAAATCGGAGAAAAGCATTACCTGGGTGCGTACAGACTGGGATCAGAAACAACAAAATGTACGTGTGGAAATGGATAAAGATAAGGCAACTCGTATGGGTTATTCCAAATCAGCTGTTGCCACATCGCTTATGATTGGCATTGATGGAATTCCACTTACGACCATATGGGAAAACGATTATCCGGTACAAGTCCGCCTCTCTCAAGATAATGGTAAGAAGAAGGATGTAGACTACCTTGGAAATCAGACAGTCACTTCGCCCATGAGCTTCTCTTCTATTCCACTACGTTCGTTTGCTACATTCATACCGGAATGGACGGAAGGAACTATTGTTCACCGCAACGGAACAAGGACATTAACTGTGCAAATAGATGTAAATTCGAAGGTTATGGCATCAAGTGTATTAGCTAAAATCAGGCCAGGCATCGACAAACTAAAATTGCCGGAAGGAGTTTCAATTAATTATGGCGGTGAAGCTGAAGGGTCAGTTGAAACATTTGTGCCCATGGCTGAAGCGTTATTGATAAGCATTATAATAATTTTCTTTATACTCTTGTTTCAATTCAAACAAGTGAAACTCGCTTCGCTTGTTTTATCGACTATGCTATTGGGTTTGCCTGGTGCTGCTATTGGGTTATATGTTACCGGTTATCCATTTGGTCTTACAGCTTTTATGGGTATAACCAGTTTGTGTGGGATTGTAGTTCGTAACGGAATCATCTTGATAGATTATCTTCAAGAGTTAAGAACTTTATACGGCATGAATGTGAGAGAAGCCGCTCTAGCAGCCGGAAAGCGACGTATGCGTCCAATATTCCTGACCTCGGCTGCAGCTGCCGTAGGTGTTATTCCAATGATTGCAAGCGGATCAACACTTTGGGGTCCATTAGGATCGGTAATATGCTTTGGTTTAATTATTTCAATGATACTTACATTGTTTATTCTGCCGGTATTGTATACAGTTATCTATCGCGAGAAAAAGGGAGGAAAAAAAATAGAAAAACATATTCCTTATACTAACATAAAAAAAACTATTCCAATAATATTCGTACTTATAGCAGCAGGAACTGTTTTACCCCTTTCCAGCCATGCTCAGAGCCGAACTCTTTCGATAGATTCTTGCAAAATTTATGCACTTAAATACAATAAAACAATTAAGAATGCAGATTTAGATGTGAAAAGTGCGTTGGAGACTAAGAAGAGTACCTTCACCAACTATTTTCCAAAAGTAAGTGCTTCAGCTTTGGCTATGCGATCTGCAGATTATCTGATAAAAGGAACAATACCTTCCATGAACTTGCCGGTATACAATGGTAATTTAGCAAATTTAGCAACAGCAAGTCAGTATGCTTATATACCTGAAACTCCGATAAAGGCATTGAATTATATCAACATGGCAAGCGTTTCGGTTACACAGCCGATTTTTGCCGGTGGACGTATTGTGAATGGCAATAAGCTGGCAAAAATTGGACAAAATGTTAGCATAGAAAAAAAAATGATGAGTACTACCGAAGTGCTTGTGAAAACAGAAGAATTGTATTGGAACATTATAGCACTTCAAGGGAAACTTAAGACATTAAACAGTTACGATAAATTATTGAATCAGTTACTCTCAGATGTAACTGTCTCACTTAAAGCCGGACTTATACAAAGGAGCGATTTGCTTAAAGTTCAATTGAAAATGAATGAGTTATCCGTAAATAACCTCAAATTAAAGAATGGAATCGATTTATCAAAAAGAGCCTTATGTCAGCATATTGGTCTGTCCTACGACAGTACTTTAGTGTTAGTTCAACCCTTGGTTCCAGATAAGTTGCCGATGCAAAGTAGCGATGCAAGTAGCGATATAGCAAAGAACAGACATGAATATCAATTGCTAAATAATGCTGTAGAAGCTGAGAAATTGCAAAAGAAAATGGTTTTAGGAGAATATCTTCCTCAAGTTGCACTTGGCGGAATGGGATTTGTAAATGATGTAATGAACACTAAAAGCTCCAATGCATTGGCTTATATTTCGGTGTCTGTGCCTATTTCCGATTGGTGGGGTGGCTCTCACAAACTGAAAGAATCACAATTTAAAATTGATCAGGCAAAAAGTAAACTTGTAGAGACTACTGAACTGCTCTCACTACAAATAGAACAAGCTAAAAATGCTTATACAGAGGAATATTTCCAAATTGGAATGGCACAAAAATCGGTTGAAGAAGCTCGGGAAAATCTGAAAGTTACCAATGACAATTACAAATCAGGCGTGTCGAGTATGTCCGACTTACTGGAAGCACAATCGACATTTCAAAGTGCTGAAGATAATCTGATTGAAGCACAGTGTAACTATCAAATTAAAAAAGCTAAATATCTGGAGGCTATAAATAATTATAAATGACACTTAGATCTTAAATAAAATATTGTAAATAAGCTGTTTTAATACAATTTCATATCGGTAGGAATTTTTATTTTAGAAGAGATTCTGCACATTTTGATTCTAATTTATTAGTTTCTACCGGTATTAGTTGTTAAGCGAATATATTTATGGTACAATAAACGAAATCCGAACAAAAATTATTTGAATAATTTAAAGTAAAAGCAAAATGACTTCGTCTTATTATGCATATACCTAATTTTGAAATTTTGATTTGTCTGATAAATATATAAAGCAGATAATTGGCTTTATTTTTTTTATTCGATAGTTTCTCTTGAAAATAGTTGAACTTATCAATTAATTATTTTACCTTTGTCGCATAATTAAATCAACAAAAATGGAAGACCGAAATTTACCATTAATAATGGAAGCAGGAAAGATGATGCGCGAAATAATTCGGGTACTAAAAAAACGTACAGGAGAACAAGCAATTATTAAACTTACCATAGAAGAATTTATATTGCTTAATACAATACATAATAATGAAGTTGATGTAATTCAAAAGGATATGGCTTATATTTTAGGTAAAGATAAATCCTCTATTCTAAGGCTTATAGACTCGTTAGAAGATAAAAATATGGTAAGAAGGGTTGTTGATGTAAGTGATCGAAGAAAGAATTGTTTAATTGTTACAAAAAAAGGCGAAAATGGATTGAGCAATTATGTAGAAATAGGAGCTACATTAATCCAGGAATTAAAAGAGGGTCTTACGGAATCGGAGATGGCTACTTTTTATAAGGTTGTGAATCAGATTAGAAATAATTCAGAAAAACTTTGATTTTTTTCTAAAAGTAGTTGATTTTATCAATGATTGATAAATTAATATTTTATCTCAAAAATCAATTGATTATTAAAAAGAAATCATAAAAATCATACAGGTTTAAAGAAAAAATCGTTTCTTTGTATTCTATTAATAGAGTAATTAAATACATTTATTAATAAGAAAGTCAGATTAAGAAACAAATGTTTAGAATTAACCATAATAATTGTTCAGATTGATTGTTATAAGGTTAAATATTTATGAAATAACAACCTAATTGTTTTTATTAGGATTTATACATTTAATATAATTAATATCAGAAAAATGAAAAGAGAAATTAAAAAAGCAGAAGGAAAGCTTGGTATATTACTGCCGGGTATGGGTGCTGTTGCCACTACTTTAATTGCAGGGGTATTAGCTAGTAGAAAAGGACTTGCAAAGCCCATCGGTTCATTAACGCAAATGGGTACTATCCGTTTGGGTAAAAGAACAGACAAAAGAAACCCTCTTATTAAGGATTTCGTGTCATTGGCGAATTTAAATGACATCGTTTTCGGTGGTTGGGATCTATTTACTGATAATGCTTACGAAACTGCAACAAAAGCAGGTGTTTTGGAAAAATCGGACATCGAACCATTGAAAGATGAGTTGATTAAAATTAAACCAATGACTGCTGTTTATGATCATAAATATCTTGTAAATCTGGTTCCTAACAACATTAAGGAAGGACCAACCAAGATGGATTTGGCTCAACAACTGATGAATGATATTGAGAACTTTAAAAAAGAAAATAATTGTTCTCGTATCGTTGTTCTTTGGTGTGCTTCTACAGAGGTGTACTCAGCTCAGACTGATGTTCATGCAACTGTTGAAACTCTTGAAGAAGGTTTGAGAAATAATGATCCTAATATTTCTCCAAGTATGATTTATGCTTATGCAGCAGTTAAATTAGGTTATCCATATATTAACGGAGCTCCTAATTTGTCTTGTGATGTTCCTGCAATGGTAGAATTGTCGCATAAAACGAATACTCCTATTATGGGTAAAGATTTTAAATCAGGACAAACACTGATGAAAACTATCCTGGCTCCCGGACTTCGTGCCCGTTTACTTGGTCTTGATGGTTGGTTCTCTACTAACATTCTGGGTAACAGGGATGGTGAAGTATTGGATGATCCGGGAAGTTTCAGATCAAAAGAAGTTTCAAAATCCGGCGTACTGAATGATATCCTTGAACCGGAATTATTCCCTGAATTATATGGTAACACATATCATAAAATCAGAATTGAGTATTATCCACCTCGTGGTGATTTCAAAGAAAGCTGGGATTGTTTGGATATTTTTGGTTGGATGAATTATAAAATGCAGATTAAAATCAACTTCTCTTGTCGTGATTCTATTTTAGCAGCTCCGCTGGCACTTGACCTTGCTTTGTTCATCGACATGGCAAAAAGAGCTAACATGCGTGGTGTGCAGGAATGGTTGTCTTTCTACTGTAAACATCCACAAACAGCTCAGGGACTTCCAGCACAAAATGATGTATTCAAACAATTAGAAAAATTGGAAAACACCTTAAGATATCTGAACGGTGAAGATTTGATTACTCATTTAGGCTTGGACTATTATGAAAATGAACTTTTTGCATAAACTTATTTGTACCGGAATGGGCTTGGGGTTAATTCCCCTGGCTCCCGGCACATTTGGTGCTCTTGGTGGACTGGCAACAGGTTATCTTATTAAACAATATGCCAATCAACCTAATGTATATTTACTTTTACTTATAATCTTTTTTATTCTAATAGGTGTTTATAGTTCAAACAAAGTAATACCTGAATGGGGCGAAGATCCATCCAGGGTTGTTATTGATGAGGTTGTGGGGATGTGGATTTCAATGCTTTTTCTTCCGAATAACTTTCTGGTTATGTTGGCAGCATTTGTTTTCTTTCGGTTGTTTGATATTTATAAACCATTTTTTATTAGAAAATTTGAAGCATTTCCTCTTGGTTGGGGAATTATGTTAGATGATGTAGCTGCCGGAATTTTTGCTAATGTGGCACTACAATTGGTTTTAGTTATCAAAACACAATTCATGTGGTAGAAGTTTTCAAAGTTTTTTCAAAGTTTTTTAAGGCTCAGGTAGCTTCACTTACAGCTACCTTAGTTGATTTTTCCACTACCTATATTTTAACTTCACTTGTCGGGCTGTCATATATTTCGTCTTCAGCTGCCGGTGTTATTTGCGGAGGCATTGTAAACTTCCTGCTTGGAAGGTTTTGGGTTTTCAATGCTAATAAAGAAAAGAAAATAGAACAGATTCCCAAATATATGCTTGTATGGCTATCCAGTATGCTTTTGAATATGGGAGGAATCATTTTTTTTACTGAAGTTCTGGGCTTTTATTACCTGATTTCTAAAGTCGTGACTTCAACGATAGTGGGTGTATTCTTTAACTATTATCTTCAAAAGACTTTTGTTTTTAAAACTAAAACAAAAAATAGTATTTAACCATGAGTATGACTATTGAGTCATTATTTCATAGAACGACTTTTAAATTGATGAAAACAAAAATAGCAATATTAGCCATTTTTCTGAGTTTTATGCCTTTTATGGTTTTTTCTCAAGCAGATAAATCTGGGATCTTCAAAGGGATTGTGCTTGACGCACAAACCAATGAACCGATACCATCAGCATCTATTGTTTTGATTAATCATAAACAGATATTCAGAACAAATGAATCCGGTAAATTTACGATTCCGCTTGATGCCACAATTTCTTCTAAAAGCCAAATAAAAGTATCGTGTGTGGGTTATAAGACAATAACCACTGTGTTGACGAACGATAGAGAAATGGAAATATTATTGACATCTCAGCCGCAAAATCTGAAAGAAGTCACGGTAAAGAAAGCAAAATACCGAAACAAGAATAATCCTGCTGTAGAATTGATTGAGAAAGTAATTGCAAACAAAAATAAGAACAGAAAAGAGGCGGTGAACTATTATGAGGATGAGAAATATGAAAAAATTCAATTTGCATTCAACGATATAACTCCTAAATTCAAACAGAAGAGAGTTTTTAAAAATTTGCAATTCATGTTTGAAAGTACAGATTCTACTGCCGTGAACGGTAAGGAAATTCTGCCAATCTACATGAAAGAATCTATATCGGACTACTACTACCGAAAATCTCCAAAAAATGAAAAGGAGATTGTGAAATCGAATAAAACAGTTCATTTTGAGGGACTTGATAATAAAGGGATTGAAGATAATGTTAAGTATATGTATCAAGATGTTGAAATCTATGATAACAATATTACTTTACTCACCAATCAGTTTTTAAGTCCGATTGCCAATTCAGCTCCCACTTTTTACAGATACTACATTACGGACACAATTAAATCAGGGTCTGAAAAGTATGTTAAATTATTTTTTGGATCGAGGAATAAAGAAGATATGCTTTTCCAGGGTTATTTGTATATAACTCTCGATGGAAGCTATGCAATTAAAGGTATAGAATTATCTGTTAACAAGAACATAAATCTAAACTTTGTCAAAGATGTAAAAATCACTCAACAATTTGACAAGGTTGGAGATAAAGGCTGGTTGCTCTCTTACGATGAAACTGCCATAAACTTTGGAATCACTAAGAAAGCTCAAAGCTTACTGGGAAAAAGAACAGTTTCATACAAAAACTATCAATTCGACCCTCCTAAAAATGATTCCATTTTTAAGGGAGGAAGTGTAGTGGTTCTTGATAGCGCAAACATAAGGAGCGAAGACTACTGGAAGGCTCACAGACACCAAGAACTATCTAAATCGGAATCAGGAACTTATGCTATTGTTGATAGTGTGCAAAGTACGCCGATATTCAAAAGAACGGTAGATATTATAAACATCGTTTTATTTGGTTATAAGGATGCAGGACTTTTTGAGATAGGACCTGTAAATACATTTTACAGCTATAATCCAATAGAAGGTTCTCGTGTGAGAATTGGGGGTAGAACTACTCCTAAGTTTAGTAACAAGATAAACTTTGATACCTATTTGGCTTATGGTTCTATTGATAGGAATCTTAAATACTATCTTAGTGGAACATGGTCATTCACACCTCATTCGGCCTATGAATTTCCTGTTAAATCACTAAGTTTAAGCTATCAGAACGATACAAAAATACCAGGTCAGGAGATGCAGTTCATACAAGAAGATTTTGTGCTGTTATCTATCAAGAGGGGTGTTAACGATAAACTGTTTTATAATAAAACGTTCAAAGTGGAGCATCTGAATGAGTTCGAAAATCATTTTTCGTACACGCTCGGTTATCAACACACGACGGAAGCTCCAGGTGGAAATTTGTACTACAATTATGCTGACTATGCCTTGCATACCAACGATGTAAATGCATTAAACATCTCTGAATTTTCTTTGAAACTAAGGTATGCTCCCAATGAAAAGTTTTATCAGGGGAAGGCAACGAGGATACCGGTAAAAAGTAAATATCCTGCTTTTGAAGTGCAGCTCACTTCAGGTGCTAAGCTTTGGGGCAACGATTACAATTATCAGAATCTTCGTTTTTCAGCTTCAAAACGGTTTTTCTTTTCTGTTTTGGGTTATTCTGATGTTGTTTTTGAGGCAGATAAAATATTTGGTAAAGTGCCCTATCCGTTATTGAACATAGCCAGAGCTAATCAGACGTATTCTTATCAAATAATGTCTTATAATCTGATGAACTTTCTTGAATTCGTAAGTGACAGATATGTTTCGCTGAATATTGATCACTGCTTTAATGGTTTCTTCTTAAATAAGATACCACTGATTAATAAGCTGGATTTACGGGAAAGTGTAACGTGTAAAATTCTATGGGGAGATATTTCCGATAACAATAATCCTAAATATACATCCAATTTATTCCAGCTTCCAACTGAATCCAATGGTTCTCCATTAACATACTCTATGTCCAAAGTGCCTTATATAGAAGGAAGTATTGGAATTGGAAATATATTCAAGCTCTTTAGGGTGGATCTTGTAAAACGATTTACTTATCTTGACCATCCCAATATTGCTGAGCTTGGCTTAAGGATGCGTTTTAAATTTGACTTCTAAAACATACATAAAAGATGAAAGCAAAAGATTCGGCTCAACAAGTGATTTATAAAGTTATAAATCCGCTTATCAAGACGTTAATTAAGTTGAAGATTACCCCAAATATTATTACCACGGTAGGTTTGGCAATTAATATTGCAGCAGTAGTTGTCTTTATTATTGGTGGTGATAAAGGTGCAACCGGTGACTTGTCCTACATTGGTTGGGGTTGTGGACTTATTCTTTTTGCGGGTTTATTTGATATGATTGATGGTCGATTGGCTCGTGTAGGTAACATGTCTTCACGTTTCGGTGCACTTTATGATTCAGTTCTTGACAGATACAGTGAGTTATTTATGTTTTTTGGCATCTGTTATTACCTTGTTGCACATCATTATTTCTTAAGTTCCATGTTTGCTTTTTTTGCGTTGATTGGTTCTATGATGGTGAGTTATGTCAGAGCAAGAGCCGAAGGGCTGAATATAGAGTGTAAAGGTGGATTAATGCAACGACCTGAAAGAATCGTTACGATTGGAGTTGCCGGAGTTATTTGTGGAATTGTATCGGCAATTACAGGAGGTAATCATAAGCTTTATCTGAATAATATGTCGTTTGATATCATTGAAACTATATCAATATTTACGATTCCAATTCTTCTTGTTGCAGTAATGTCGAATATAACCGCTATTAAACGTTTGAACTACTGCCGGAACTTTATGAATGCAGAGAATAATACTTCTGAAAAATAATTTCTCAACAAGATATGCGGTGTGATATTTTTCAATTTTTCAATTTTCAGAAACAATAAAATGAATTTTTTCAGACACTCTGTTCTTTTTGGCGTTTTGTTCGTCACAAATATTTGTTTTGGACTAGGACATGAATCGTATCCGGTTCCTACAAAAACTAATAAGTTGTTGTTTTACCTTCAACGATCTCATAATAAGAATACAATTGTATATGAACTGAATACACTTGCAGATGGTAAAGTGGATGTGAAGAACCCGATTAAAGTTTCCTGGGTTCGATTTGAAGAAGGTGGTCGCAGAGCCGAACTATCTTTTATTCAACGCAGGGCGTTTGGCGTAAAATGTCGTTTGGCAGATAAGTCAGAAAATACATTTATTGTTCAGTTCAATAATTTTCACAAAAGAGAAATCCGACTCGTGAAATCGGCTTCGGGAATCTACAATGCTCTTATGAAGATTAATAATGAAACTGCTGAACTGGAGGATGTTTATATTAAGGCTGAAAACAATGCTATCGGACTACCTTTGTCGTTCAAGTATATGGATGTTTATGGTATTTCCATGAAAGACGGACAGCAGGTTTATGAAAGAATAATTCTATAAGCATGATTAGATTGAACATCGCAGAAGCAAAAGAAACAAAAGTAACCGTACTTCTTGTGTCGATAGTATACCTTGTGCTTGTTGCTTTTTTAGAGGGATTGAAAGTGGAAAACCTGATAATTGCAGGAGCTTTTAATCTATGTATCTGGGCAACTCAAAGCAGTCGAAAATTTATATTAGGATTCAGCATATTCGTCATATTCGCTATTATTTACGATTTGATGAAGGTATATCCCAATTACAATGTAAATACAGTAGATATTGCCGGCATTTATAATCTTGAAAAATCATTGTTTGGATTCACCAGTCATGGTGTGTTAGTTACTCCAAATGAATTCTTTGCCCTGCATCACAATTCTTTTTTTGATTTTTTAGGTGGATTTTTCTATCTCAACTGGATACCCCTGCCGGTGGCTTTTGCATTTTGGCTATATTTCAAAAATAAAAAGCAGTTTTTGCAGTTCTCACTTACATTCCTTTTTGTAAATCTCATAGGCTTTTGCATTTATTATATTCATCCGGCAGCGCCACCCTGGTATGTCGCTAAATATGGTTTTGACTTTCATCAACATACTGGCGGTGATACCGCAGGACTCGGTAGATTTGATGACCTGTTGCATATAAAAGTTTTTGGTTCGTTGTATTCCCGCAATTCAAACATTTTTGCTGCAATGCCCTCACTTCACTGCGCTTATCCGCTTATTGCCCTTTTTTATTCGTTTAAAAGTAAAGTGAAGAATATGAAATGGTATTTTGCTGCTGTTACGATAGGTATATGGATTACAGCTATTTATTCAGGACATCATTATATTGTTGATGCTATCATGGGAATAGCTTGCGCCTGTGTCGGAATCATTGTCTTTCAATTTGTATTATTGAAAATACCTTTTTTCAAAACATTCTTATTTAAATATGAACAAGCAATATCTTGAAAATGACTTTGAATAAGATTCATAAGGGAAAAGCTTTTCATTTTTCTATCCTATTTCTAAGTTCGCATTTGTAAGTTTAAATAATTGCTGAAGAGATAAAGTTTTATAATGTTGACCTTTTATTTCTTAGAATTTGTATCTTTGTAATTCTGTGTTTGATTTTTTTGACTTTTCAATGTGCAAGCCAACCAGAAAGAACTGAGAATATTCTGATCTTCAAAATTAGTTACTCTAAAAAAGAGAATGAAAGAACCGAATAAACGTAAAATAATCAACGACCCTGTCTTTGGATTTATCAATATACCGAACGATTTTTTGTATGATATAATTCAACATCCGTACTTCCAGAGGTTGAGCCGAATCAAACAATTGGGGTTGTCATCGTTTGTTTATCCCGGAGCCCAACATACTCGCTTGCAGCATTCATTAGGAGCTATGCATCTTATGAGTGAGGCAATTACTCAGTTACGTCAGGAAGGTCATGATATTACGAAGGAGGAATCGGAAGCTGTCAGAGCCAGCATTCTTTTGCACGATATTGGTCATGGACCATTTTCACATACTCTGGAGCATAGTTTGGTAAATGGTGTAAATCACGAAGAACTCTCGCTGTGGATGATGCAGAAAATAAACCGGGAATTTGAAGGAAAACTGGAAATGACGTTGGATATTTTCACGAATAATTATCCCAGAAAATTTTTGCATCAATTGGTTTCCAGCCAACTTGATATGGACAGATTGGATTATTTAAGTCGCGATAGTTTTTATTCCGGTGTAAGCGAAGGAATAATTGGAGCTGCCCGAATAATCAAGATGTTAAATATACATAATGATCAACTGGTTGTTGAGGCTAAAGGAATTTATTCTATAGAGAAATTTTTGGTTGCAAGGCGATTAATGTATTGGCAGGTTTATTTACACAAAACGTCTGTCGCTGCTGAAAAGATGTTGATGAATATTCTGAAAAGAGCTAAGGAGCTTGCTAATAGAAATATCGAGCTTTTTGCTTCACCAGCTTTACATTATTTTCTTTATAACGAAGTTGCAAAACAACATTTTACTGATTCCGAAGAGGCTTTACAGCACTTCGCTATGCTCGATGATTCTGATGTTATATGTGCAATAAAAGTATGGTCAATGCACCCTGATATTGTCTTGTCGACTTTGTGCAAATCATTTACCGATAGGCGATTGTTCAAAGTAGAAATAGGAACAAAGCCCATAGAAGCAGAAAAGCGTCAAAATCAGCTAAAGCAATACATGAGCCACTTTAACGTTAGTGTTGAAGATGCAGCTTATTTTATGGGCGAAGAGATAGTTAGCACGGATACATACAGTCCCGAAGATGACAATATTAATATCTTATACAAAGATGGAACAATAAAAGATATTGCAGATGCGTCGGATATGTTGAATATTGCGGTATTGACAAAGAAAGTAGAGAAGTATTATTATTGTTATTTTAGGATATGAAAGTTGCTTTTTGTTTTACTACAAAACAGCTTTTGCAAACGATACAAGTGTTTTCTTTTCTAAATAGCATGGTAGTCATTATGGATTATTGGAAATAGTTTATTACTTTTGCACCCAAAAAAAAATTATATGGAGTTTACAGCTCAACAAATTGCAGACTTTTTACAAGGAGAAATACAAGGAGATCCGTTAGTAAAAGTAAGCAACTTCTCCAAAATTGAAGAAGGAAAACCGGGAACATTATCCTTCTTATCCAATCCTAAATATATTCACTATATTTATGATTGTAAGGCTAGTATAGTGTTAGTGAACAAGGATTTTATTCCGGATAAAGAAATAGAATCGACTCTTATACGAGTTGATGATGCATACCAGTCTTTAGCATTATTGTTAACTATGGTAGATCAGGCAAAACCCAGGAAAACCGGAATTTCACCATTGGCATTTATCTCAGATACTGCTAATATTGGTGAAAATGCATATATTGCTCCTTTTGTATATATTGGTGAAAATGTAACAATTGCCAAAAACGCATACATCCAGGCGCATTGCAGTATAGATGATAATGTAAAACTTGGTGAAAATATTAAGCTGTTTTCCGGAGTTAAAGTATACAATAGTTGTGTTATTGGAGATAATTGTACGTTACATTCAGGTGCTGTAATAGGTTCTGATGGTTTTGGCTTTGCTCCAACGGAAGATGGTTCTTATAGCAAAATTCCACAAACGGGAAATGTTGTGCTTGAAGATGATGTTGAAATAGGCGCGAATTCTGTTGTGGATAGAGCTACTATGGGTAGTACAATTATCCGTAAAGGCGTAAAAATAGATAATTTAGTGCAAATAGCACACAATGTAGAAGTTGGAACTAACACCGTTATTGCTGCTCAAACAGGAATTTCTGGTTCAACAAAATTAGGAAATCAATGTATGCTGGGTGGTCAGGTTGGTATTGCCGGACATTTGCATATAGCCGATGGTACTATTTTTGGCGCACAAACCGGTGTTTCCGGCTCTGTAAAAAAAACAAATCAAACTCTGCAGGGCTATCCTGCTATACCGATAATGACTTTTCAGAGATCATCAGTCGTTTATAAAAACCTACCTGAAATACAAAAAATGATTTTTGCTATGCAAAAACAAATTCAGGATTTAGAAAATAAAATAAGTAGCATTTCTTAAATAAAGTATGTCGAAACAAAACACGATTAAAGAAGCCTTTACACTTGCCGGAAAAGGTTTACATTCCGGTTTGGAAATAATCTTAACTTTCAATCCAGCTCCCGAAAATCACGGAATAAAAATCAAACGAGTTGATTTGCCTGAACAACCAGAAATGGATGCGGTGGCTGAATATGTTACAGAAACTACTCGTGGAACGGTATTGAAAAAAGGTGAAATGCAAGTTAGCACTGTTGAACATGCTTTGTCAGCACTTTATGCTTTCGGAATTGACAATTGCTTATTAGAAGTAAATGCACCTGAATTTCCAATTTTAGATGGTAGTGCCAGATATTATGTTGAGCAAATTCAACAAATTGGAATAGAAGAGCAAAAAGCCGAAAAGGACTATTTTATTGTTCGCAAAAAGATTGAATATACTATTCCTGAAACCGGAGCTAAAATAACTTTATTGCCTGATGATTCATTCAGCGTAGATGTACATATCGCTTTTGATTCGGCAGTCCTGAGCAATCAGTTTGCAAGTCTTTCTTCTCTTGAAGATTATGCCACAGAGGTTGGTAATGCCCGCACTTTTGTTTTTGTTCGTGAAATAGAACAATTGGTGAAATTAAATCTCATAAAAGGTGGCGATTTGAAGAATGCCATTGTTATTTACGATAAACAGGTTTCGCAAGCTGATTTTGATGATTTGGCAGATTTAATGAATCAACCACATCAGGATGCAGCTAAACTGGGTTATTTGAATGGAGGTGTGAAATTTCCAAACGAACCTGCGCGTCATAAGCTGTTGGACGTGATTGGTGATTTATCTTTGATAGGAAAACCAATTCGAGGCAAAGTAATTGCCACTTATCCCGGACACAAAATAAATACCGATTTAGCTAAGCAAATCCGCAAAGAACTCAAAAAGCAAGAAGTTCAGGCACCTGTATATGACGATACTATTGCTCCTGTTTTGGATGTAAACGCTATTCGCAAGCTTCTTCCACATCGTTGGCCATTTTTAATGGTTGATAAAATTATTGAAATGCGTGAAAAAGTAATTGTGGGTGTGAAGAATGTAACGGTTAATGAAACTTTCTTTATGGGTCATTTCCCGGAAGAACCTGTTATGCCAGGTGTTCTTATAGTTGAGGCTATGGCGCAAACAGGTGGTTTATTAGTGCTTAACTCGGTGGAAAATCCGGAAACGTATTCAACCTATTTTTTGAAAATCGATAACGTAAAATTTCGCCATAAAGTTGTTCCGGGTGATACTGTTATTTTCCATTTGGAAATGCCTGATGAAATGCGTAGGGGATGTGCTCTTATGAAAGGGCATGCTTTTGTAGGCGGAAAAATTGTTGCTGAAGCCGAATTTATGGCACAGATTGTAAAGAATAAGTAAGGTGCGCTAAACTACCAGTGCAATATGACTTGATTCGTAAAAATAGATATTTAGAAATAAAACTGAAAAATAATTAGAATGAAACAACCTTTAGCTTACATTCATCCCGATGCTAAAATTGCACCAACAGTTGTAATTGAGCCATTTGTTACTATCGACAAAAACGTAGTAATCGGTGATGGCACACGTATTGGTTCAAACGTAACCATCATGGAAGGTGTACGAATCGGCAAGAATTGCAATATATTCCCCGGAGCAGTAATTGGTGCAGTTCCACAAGATTTAAAGTTTAAGGGAGAAGATTCTTTAGCTATTATTGGTGACAATACAACAATTCGCGAATTTGTAACAGTCAATCGTGGTACAGCTGCAAAAGGTAAGACTGTTGTGGGTAATAATTGTTTAATCATGGCTTACTGTCATGTTGCTCATGACTGCGTTGTAGGTAACAATGTGATTATGGGTAATACATGTCAACTGGCAGGTGAGGTTGAAGTTGATGATTTTGCTATTCTGGGTGGTGGATGTTTAGTTCATCAATTCACCCGCATTGGTTCACACGTAATGGTTCAAGGTGGTTCAAAAATAGGAAAAGATGTTCCTCCATTTGTAAAAGCCGGTCGTGAACCGCTTTCGTACGCCGGAATTAATTCGGTGGGATTACGTCGTCGTGCTTATACTAATGAACAAATTCGTGAAATTCAGGATACTTATCGCTATCTGTACCAATCAGGAATGAACACTACACATGCTATTGAACGCATTGAAGCCGAGTTGCCTGCAACTAAAGAACGTGATGAAATTTTGTTGTTTGTACGAAACTCTCCACGCGGAATTATTAAGGGCTATTTTGATTGATAGCCGGAAGTAGTAAGAGGTAATAAATATTGCTTTATTGCTAAATATTCTTACCATCAGAAACTTATCTCTTACTTCTTATAAAAATGAAATTCGTAACATTTATGGAAAATATTGATGAAGCACCAAAGAAAAGCCTGAACTTTATTGAGGCTTTTGTGGAACAAGACTTGAAAGATGGTAAAAATGACGGACGAATTCAAACACGTTTTCCGCCTGAACCTAACGGTTATTTGCACATTGGTCATGCCAAAGCTATTTGTCTTGACTTTGGCATTGCAGATATATACGGTGGCGTTTGTAATCTTCGTTTTGATGATACCAATCCGGTAAAAGAAGATGTTGAATATGTTGATTCCATTCAGGAAGACATTCAATGGCTTGGATACAAGTGGAAAAATATTTATTATGCTTCCGATTATTTCCAGCAGTTATGGGACCTGGCCGTGGAGCTTATCAAACAAGGTAAAGCTTACATTGACGAGCAATCAGCTGAAACTATAGCCAAACAAAAAGGAACACCAACCGTTCCCGGAATAGAAAGTCCATATCGCAATCGTCCTATAGAAGAAAACCTGGAGTTGTTTAACAAAATGAATACAGGTGAGATTTTGGAAGGTGCTATGGTACTTCGAGCCAAAATAGACATGGCTTCTTCAAATATGCATTTTCGTGATCCGTTGATGTATCGTGTTATCAACTCGCATCCGCATCATCGTACCGGTTGGACCTGGAAAGCATACCCTATGTACGATTACGCTCACGGACAATCGGATTATTTCGAAGGAGTGACACATTCGCTCTGCACGCTTGAATTTGAAGTACATCGCCCATTATACGACTGGTTTATTGATCAGTTTAAAGATTCTGATTACCGTCCACGACAAATCGAGTTCAATCGTTTGAACCTGACTTACACCGTGATGAGCAAACGCAAAATGCTTCAATTGGTACAAGAAGGACTGGTAAGTGGTTGGGATGATCCTCGTATGCCTACAATCTGTGGTTTACGACGCCGCGGTTATTCTCCCGAATCTATTCATCACTTTATTGATAAGATTGGCTATACGAAATTTGAAGCTCAAAATGACATTGGACTACTCGAGCACAGTGTACGGGAAAGTCTGAATAAAACAGCAACGCGTGTTAACGCTGTTCTTGATCCGGTAAAACTAATAATTACTAACTATCCCGAAGGACAGGTAGAAATGTTGGAAACGGTTAATAATCCGGAAGATGAAGCGGCTGGAATGCGTGAAATTGCTTTTACTAAAGAGCTTTACATGGAGCGGGATGACTTTATGGAAGATGCTCCTAAGAAATTTTTCCGTATGACTCCCGGACAAGAAGTTCGCCTGAAAAGTGCTTACATTGTAAAATGTACCGGTTGCAAAAAAGATGAAAGCGGACGGATTGAAGAAATCTATTGCGAATACGACCCACAGACCAAAAGTGGTATGCCTGAAGCTAACAGAAAAGTAAAAGGAACACTTCACTGGGTTTCGGTGGCACATAGTTTGAATGCAGAAGTGCGTTTGTATGATCGCTTGTTCAGTGTTGAAAATCCTTCTGCAGATGAGCGTGATTTCCGCGATTTATTAAACCAGGACTCGCTGAAGGTATTAACGAAATGTCAGGTGGAAGCTTCGCTGAAAGATGCAAAACCGCTGGACCATTTCCAATTTCAACGTATTGGTTATTTCAATGTGGATTTAGATTCAACAACCGAAAAATTAGTTTTTAATCGTACAGCTTCTCTGAAAGACAGTTGGGCGAGAGAACAAGGAAAATAATAACTCCTAATCGAGACAATGAACCGTTGCAAGAAATTTGTAGCGGTTTTTTGTTTCATTTATCCCCGTATTATACGAAAACACAACTTTGTAATAGTTATAACACAAAGTCGTAACACTACAAGCATAACTTTGAAGATTAATTTAAAATCAACAAGTTATGAGTCAATATCGTGTTTTGGTCGTAGATGACGAAGAAGATTTGTGCGAAGTTATTCGGTTCACATTGGAAACAGAAGGCTATTCTGTGGACGTTGTTTATTCGGCAGAAGAGGCTTTGACAAAAAACATTTCGGATTACAACTTGTTATTATTAGATATAATGATGGGTGAAATTTCAGGATTTCGAATGGCGCATATTATTCGTAACAATCCTAAAACGGCTAATATGCCCATAATCTTTATTTCAGCGAAAGATAGTGAAAATGATCGTCTTACAGCTTTTAATCTGGGTGCTGATGATTACATAACCAAACCTTTTTCTCTTAGAGAAATGTTGGCGAGGATAAGAGTTATTATCAGCCGCTTTGAATTGAAGAAGCCTGTTTCATTTCAAAAGCTTTCTTACGATAAACTCATAATCAATCTGGAAAAGAAACAGGTTTTGCTCGAAAATAAAGAAATTCAATTCACGAAAAAAGAATTCGAAATACTTAAATTATTTTTGGAAAATAAGAACCGATTGTTTACCCGCGAAGAACTGCTTAAGCGTATTTGGTCAGATGAAGATTTTGTACTTAGTCGTACCATTGATGTGAATATTACTCGCATTCGAAGAAAAATAGGGCAATACGAGAAAAATATAGTTACTAAAATCGGACTCGGATATTGCTTTGAAGGATAGGTTTCAATTTCCAATAACCAATCAATTAATGAAGAAAATTTTACTAATATGCTTTTTTATTATAACAGTTTCAGCATTGCATGCTCAAAAAGTCGGGTTGGTGCTGAGTGGGGGTGGAGCTCCCGGCATTACTCACATCGGTATCATCAAAGCATTGGAAGAAAACAACATTCCCATTGATTATATAACAGGAACTTCCATCGGAGCTATTTTGGGGGGTATGTACGCCATGGGTCTGACTCCCGACGAGATGATTGAGGTTCTAAAATCTGAGGATTTTAAACATTGGTTGAAGGGAGAAGTGGAGCCTGAGAATATGTACTTTTATCGTAGTGCTAACCCAAAGCCCGGCATTATAAATTTACGGATTCAGATAAGCAAGAAAAATGCAATTAATCTGAAAACAAAAATATTACCCTCCAATATCGTTCCTCCGGGACAAATGAATTACGCTTTTATTCCACTGTGCGCCAGAGCAAATGCAGCTGCAGGAGGTAACTTCGACCAACTATTTGTTCCTTTTCGGTGTGTAGCTTCCGATGTTTACAACAAAAAGACGATAGTATTTCGTCATGCTGATTTGGGTGATGCTATCCGGGCTTCGCTGACTTACCCTTTTATGTTTAAACCGATTGTCGTTGATAATCAGTTATTGTTCGATGGTGGTATCTACAATAATTTTCCGGTGGATATAATGAAAAGTGATTTTAAACCGGATTTTATTCTGGGAAGTGTGGTTGCTTATAATCCTCCGAAAGCTGATGATGATGACATTATGATGCAACTTCAGAATATGATTATTAATCGAACTGATTATTCTGTTCCGAAGGCAGATGGATTATTACTCCGGTTTGATTTGGATAAGATTGATTTGTTCGATTTCTCAAAAGTGGATGAACTGGTAAAGTTGGGTTATGATTCGGCGATGAAGCATCTGGATGAAATTAAAGCCCGTGTACACCGAAGAGTATCAGCGGCTGAAGTTGCTAAACGTCGTGTGGATTTTCGACATAAATTTCCTGAATTGAAATTTCAGAATATTGAAGTAGAAGGCGTTGATAGTTTACAAATGCAATATGTTAAACGTACTTTTCATCACGAAGATGAAGTGTTTGATTTGAAAGACTTCAAGCAATCGTACTTCAGGTTAATCTCAGATGAAGCAATTTCGGAGGTTATTCCACATGCTGCTTATGATTCGGTGAATGGTTTTTTTGATTTAAATCTGAAAGTAAAAACGGAAGATCAACTGAAGGTTATGATAGGCGGTAATATCTCGTCATCTACGTCTAATCAGGCTTATATGGGACTGACGTACCAAAACCTGAATAACTATGCTCAAACTGCTTATATAGACGCTCAGTTCGGTAAAATGTACAATGGTTTAGGATTTGGTACTCGCTTAGAAATGCCTTCTACCAATAACTGGTATCTGAAACTGGCTTTTGTGTTTCACAAATTCGATTATTTTAATGGAAATAGCTTGTTTTATCAGGTTAATCAAAATGCAAATCTGACTCAAAATGAGGTTTACAGTAAATTGAGCATTGGTTTTCCCGTTGCCGCAAAAAGCCGGTTGGAGTTTGGAGTTGGTTATGGAGCTTTAACCGATAATTACAATCAGAACAATAACCTGCTAAATTCAGCAGTGGGAAATGACAAAAGTTCTTTTTCTCTCGGAAATGTATTTGGTAGAATTGAAAGTTATAGACTCAATGACCTTATGTATCCAACAAAAGGCTTCAGTTATTCAACTTCACTTCAGTTTTTTGATGGAACTGAAGGCTTCGAATCGGCAAATAATCCGGCTCTGAACGTAACGAACAAAAAAGATTTATGGTTTCAGTTTCGTGCTAAATCAGATCGGTATTTTACCGTTTCATCTCGTTTTACATTGGGGTCTTATGTAGAATTGGCATATTCTACCCGAAAAATATTGCAAAACTATACTTCAACAATTATTCAGGCTCCGGCCTTTCAACCCACACCTTACAGCCGTACTGTTTTCAATCAGGCGTTTAGTGCCAATCAGTTTGCAGCAGCAGGTATAAAGCCTATCTATAATTTCAGTGACCAGTTGCATCTGAGAACAGAAATTTACTGGTTTGTACCTTATAAAACGATTGAATCTGCAAATGACAACTCGGCATACTACTCCAAACCGTTCTCTTCTTCTCAATTTATGACCGAAAGCACACTGGTTTATAATTTTAAACTGGCTTCGGCAGGTTTCTTTGCCAATTGGAATAATGGAAATTGGAACTTTGGAATTAATATAGGCATTTTACTTTTCAATCCGAAGTTTACAGAATAGCACATACCAGCAAGATGACTTTTCAATATTTCCTTTAACGAGGAAAATTAGTGATTGAACTTTGAAAATTCTGCTACTGGTCGGCGGGGACTGACAGGTGCAGGGTTTTGTGTAACATAACCAACCCTTGCCACAAACATTAATTGTCCATTTAGATTTAGGTAATCGGTAACTATAGTTTTGAAATTTGGTTCCTCAATAATCTGATTAATTGGTTGAAAACCAATATGCAGTTCGGTACAAATAAGATTTATATGTTCATATAAGCGTCCGATTTTTATCCAGTCAGCAACTAGATTGTCAGAACTTGTGATAACAATCCAACCACCACAATTCAGTGCTTGCTTTTTTGTTTTTTCTATTCCACTTTTGACGAACGATGCTTTTTTAGAATCTTCCGGCTTCATAAAATGACGGACAAAGAAACCACTAATTCCATCAATCTGCATGCCGGCGGTAGTGAGTCCGTCTTTTTTTTCATTTACATCTTTGTCCGAAAAGCGTATCCACTGAGCCAATTCAACCTGTGCATCCTTTCTGAAAGCTTGTTGCGTATAAGCTTCAATAGTTTTTTGCGAGATGAATTTTCCTTCCTTACTTGACGCTGAAAAAAAATGAATGCATTGTGAATCAGGGGTAATAATTTGCCTGACATCTTTTTCTATGATAGAAATGGTTTTAAATGGATTTCGTAATGTCCTGCGTCTCTCTATCAAGCTAAGGTCTAAACCGGTGGATGATGTTTTTTCGAGATAAATTTCAGCTACGAATGCACTGTTTTGATAGCTATTATTGAATTTTATATCACATTTATAACCTAAGCTTCCTGCAGCTAACGTGAGATTTTCAATAAAAGCACCCAATGATATATACAATTCTCTTCGTTCCGGGTCGACTATAGAAAGTTCACGGGTTGTG
>Ga0302271_10000169_pt1 | contig 59088 bp, 17 predicted proteins | sample III_Bog_N1_1_FD_198767 | JGI IMG/M metagenome (GOLD analysis project Ga0302271, IMG submission 198767) | Peat permafrost microbial communities from Stordalen Mire near Abisko, Sweden - III_Bog_N1_1 | ecosystem: Environmental > Terrestrial > Soil > Wetlands > Peat | place: Sweden: Abisko...
CAACCCCAACCCCAACCCCAACCCCAACCCCAACCCCAACCCCAACCCCAACCCCAACCCCAACCCCTGATTATTTTAATTTGATGTTTCGCACATTTTCTTACACACGGATCTATTCAAATCATCTCAAACATGGCTAAACTAAATTAAATTACAAAAAAAGACTTTTATTTTCTATGATTGATTGAATGAAGAAGTTAGATTATTTTTTTACAAAGAATCTTGATATGTTATTCTATTCATTCATTAGGAAGGATATTAAAAGTCCGATTTGAAATAAATAGAATCATCCTATTAATACAATTTATTCCATTTACACCTTTTTTCTGCATTTTTAGCATTTTGTATCTATGTTTAGTAACTGATGGCTTTCTTCTCTCTGCTGATGGAGTTAGTATATCCAGTTTCTTTTATTTTTTCGATGAATTCTTTCCTTAATCTAGCGTTTTAAAATCTTAGCACGAAGTTTTAAATATTATGTTTTTGTTCTTCTGAGAAGTTCTCTTTGACGAACCGTTTCTAAGATAAATTTGGGGAAAATGTACAATTCACCTTTTGCTTTTCAAATTCTATTTCCTCTTGAGATCTTTCAATGAGAGATTTTTTACTTTTTGCTTTCTAAAAGAGCTTTTCGAAGACACTTTCGTTCTGAGATTATATTACTTTATTGGAGTAATTGGATCGTTTTTATAAGGCTTTTTCTGATTGCTTATTATTTGATATTTGGCGATCATTTTTAGAAGTTTTTTCAGATGAAAATCCAACCAAACTATCCGAAATAGTAAATAATAAATGAAGGGCAATAAGACAATCCTTTTAAATTTTGGTTTGTGCTTTCTTGGAATTAAATAATAAATAATTATTTTAAAAAAGCAAAGAAATTGACCATCTGAAATAATAATAATAATACCTTTTTTCAGGTGAATTCTTACTTGGAGATCTATTTATTTAATTGTATCTACCTCTTTCAAGTTGGATTCTAGCTCTTGTCTAAATATTTTTGAAAGCAAAAGTTTCTTCTTTTTATTCGTTGGAAGAATTCTGATTTTTCTCAAGAAGAATAGTTGGAGATTTTGTTTATTAAGGTAAAATTTCATTTTTTTGAGAGCATTTTATTATCTTAGTTGAGGTAGAAGATAATCCAATTGCTTAAGAAATTTAAGAAGAAAGAGGAGGGCTTGAAGAAAAACATTTCTATTTATCATCATCATCATCATCATCATCATCATCATCATCATCATCATCATCATCATCATCATCATCATCATCATCATCATCATCATCATCATCATCATCATCATCATCATCATCATCATGTTAGTATTATCTTTGGTTCAAACTGTTTCCGTGAATTTATGGAGATGGGTTTTGTTCAATGCACCCATGAATTTAAGTGGGGGATATATTATTATCACATTATAGAGGCGCAGGAACAGGAGATGTAACAACCAGTGTTCCGTCTTCTTCTTCAGATTCACTGTTTGATGCCATATTTTGATCCTTTTCCAAGCAAGGATCCAAATTTTATTCTTGCGATCTAACATTTAAATGAGAGTTTGATGATAATTTATTAATTTTTTTAGACTTCCCTATTTAGGAAGATAATTTTTGGCTCTTAGAATTATGATCTACATTGGAATCACTGGATGAGCTGGCCTATTCCATAAACCTTTACTTTATTTGAGGCTTTGGTGATGATTACCTGCTTTTTCGTTTGCAACGAGCACATTTGCTCTCATCATCAACAAAGGTGGACTTTTGAGATCTAATTAATACAATAAAAATCAAAATACTTGAATACAATGATAGGGAAATTATGAAGCGTTGCTATTTTAGTATTTTAGTGAAAATAAAAAGGATAAACTTTTTGACTGGTAATTCAATTAATTTACATTTCCAAGCTTGCTTTATCATAGACGGGTAAAGATGATCCTTATTTTTCAAATGAATTACCTTATTTCTATTTTACAAACTATTTTCAAAGAAAGAACCATTGTGAGAAAAGAAAAATTATTAGCAAAAAGTAAATGTATTTTTTATTTTTTGACTTACTGGCTTGACATCACACTCGCCTTCAACTCTGCTACTGCTGTTTAAGTAGTTATTCTGATATGTAGGTTGAATTCTTGGGGTGGCTTGTAGTATTAAAAAGAAGTAATGAATGAAACAATCATATCAACCAAAATCAGAAGTTTAAAACACTTTAAAAATAATTAAATTATCCCATATAAATCAGCTTTATTTCCAAAAATAGTTAACTCAGTCTTTTCTTAAAAAGCTGCATTACATCTGTATGCGGAGAACTAAGGAAGAAATTATTCCATTTTGGCTTGATTACATTCTAAGAACATCTCAGAGTACTTTTTTATATTTGTCCTAGATGACCTCTGTGGTGATTGTAATTTACTTAAAAGATACTGTTATTGATCTTATGCTGGAAAGCTCAATGCAGAAGAGTTTTAATCAAGATAGGTATGTTTCTCAGGTGATTCAAACTAATTTTATCAAAAACAAAGCAAAATTCATTTGGGGTATTATCATGAAAATAACAAGTTAATCTCCTTTTTTCTCGGAAAAATAAAAATTATATTCCTTTTCTCCTTGAATTATTTGGGAAGTTTACTGACTTGGAATTTTAAAATTGCTGATACGAACTAAACTGCATTTTGCTTGGAGAAACCATTTTCTTTAGATTATTCTGAATATCATCTATAGAGCTACTCAACTAGGAAAGTTAGAATGGACTGATGAGAGATCGTTGTTGCTCAAATATTATCTCTGGTTGTTACTGCTGTTTTCCTTACCGTAATTGAAATTACTTTTACTTTTATTGTTCTTAATATTTTTATTACTACTTTAGCTACTCCTATTACAACTAATGATCTTATTCGTATTGTAAAAACTACTCTTTTGGTGAGTGTCTCTATTGCAATTTTTATTGTTGCAAATACAGCAACTGCTCGAATGACTTTTAGGAGAGTTGTCGTTCTGATTGATTTGATGACACATTTGCTAGATTGTTTTATAGGGTAAAATGGTTTTCCCATTGATTATTTAAACCTCTATGATATTAAGTATTATCTTATTGCTAATCCTGCTAGAAATGAGTGCCTTGGATGCTATTTCCTTTAGGGGAGGATTAGTGTGATCCCATTTTTTAGGATTTTACTTTTTTTTTCTAAACAGCAAATAATTCTAATAAATGAATAGTTTAATCCTCTGCAAAATTCAATTTTTTAAGCACTTTTTGCTGTCAGTTTTTAAAAAGAGTTAAAAATGTTATTGTTAGATCGATTATTGAGCCCAATTATCTACTGAATACATTATTTTTTTTCACTGAAGTTAAAAGAAATAATAGCGATTAAGAACAAGCAACACCAAGAACAATTTATTGGGTATTTGATGGGCAATTGATGGGGAAAATAGAAGAAGAATAAAAGAAATTTATTAGTATGTATTCAAAATTAGAGGAATACAAAGATAGATCAAACATAGTTTTTAGATATTAATGCAGGAACTAACAGGGGGAAAGAGAAAGATAACATTTTGAAATAGCAAAGAGGAAAGTAATTTAGTTTGGTGGAAGATGGAGATATTTATAAATCATAGGAATCATCATGGATCTAGATCTTGGGATATATTTTAGGAATATGACAGATTTTACGCTATTTCCTCATCGTGTCCTTCTCTTTCTGATTCTAGATCTCCTTGCTAATTCTTTATTTATTTAATCTTCTCACTTTCATTGTCATCATAATAATCTTCGCTGTATTCATCAAATCCATCTGAACCAGCAGATTTAGATAATTATCCTTCATCATCATGCTATTCTTCACCAATTTATGATTATTTTAATATTTCTGGAACTTATTCTTCCTGTTTATCAGTTTTATCCGTTGTAACTTGTGTTGATTGTTCTTTTTATGTTGCTTCTATCATCCCTGCTGGATTCTCACTTTTTCCTTTTGTTATTGCTTCATTTTCATGCTTTAATTTTTACTTTTGTAATATCTATTCTTTCTAATTCTTAATCTTATTATCTACATTGCTTGTTGACATGTCAATTGATTCTTAATCTGGTTCTTCAAGTATCTGTGAATTATTTGGTAATCCTCTTCCATAGAAACCTCTAGGTGTTTCATTCTCTTGCTTTGAAATCTACCCAATTTTATCACTGGAATTGCTCTTTTTGTATTACTCAAAACTACCTTTCTCTAAGCCTTTCAAAGTTATCCTTTCATCAGTTACATGCACATTCTCTAGCATTGTCTCAGGGGAATTTCCATAGTATCTCTCTAGAATTTTTAATCCATCTAATTCACTCATTTCCAGGACTTTTCGCCGTGGATTTTCAGCATCATCTACTATGATTCGAAGAATTCTGAAGAATCAAACAAAATAAGAAAGGATCCTCAAACCTGGAGAGAAATTTACCCGTTTTCAATGGAGAGTTCAAGAAGATATAATGCCAATCCTATTTTCTTCGATTTCTTAAAGAGAATATGCTTTTTGCCTGTTTCCATTATTACAGCACTGCTGTTATTCTTCATTCTCTAAATCCTACCTTCCTTGCCAAGATAGCCGCTACCAACCCTTTCTTTTTCAAAAAATTGCTTTAAGTTAAACATATTTTTTATATCTAAACCCTTTCAAAAATATCTTTCTTTTTTGTATGTTTACTCTTAATGATCATCTGAGGAGCGCCCAGTTCAGTCTCATTTCCGCCATTCTTTCCCCATAATTTCTCTCTCTATTATCACAATATTATTTCTTATTTTATTCACATAATTTCATAATTTTCTGAAACTTTTTTTCTTATTTTACTTTCAAAAGATGAGCAGAAGCTGGCAACGCTTTCAATGATTCCCTTTTCGAAAACTATGCTTCCTTCTTAATAGGTGTAGTTGTTGTCGCAGTATTGTCTTCCGATTCAGTGTACTCTAACGTAGCTCTAGGCAAACTGCGAGAATCCATTGAACATTTTGTGCTTGGACGTTTTCCGAATTCACTGATTCTACTAACTCTCTCTTAGGACTCTATCCAATCCTTTACTTATTTTTTCTGCTCATAATCACTTCGCTTATTCTGTAATCTTTGAAGTAAATGTTGATTTTCAAGGGTTATCTTTACAAGATCTCGCTTTCTCAAGCCAGAGTTTAAGCTTCTCTTCTACAGCTACATTTAACTCTGATGACTTTGCATTTGAGAAACTTACTGCATATTCGATCCATTTCCTTCTTTTATCCCTTAGTTATTAATATTATTTGCATGGGAAGGTGTTTTCAAAGTCGCCGGATCTTTAGACATAACTTTAGTGATCTTCTCAAGTAGAATTTTGTTCTCCCGTTCTATTTCTGTGATCTAACTTTCTTACATCTAATTTCTTGCTTTTTTCGATTAGTGTGCTAGATCAAATGTCGAAGGTTACGAGGTGTCGACTTGAGCTTACACTTTTTTGACTCTCTGTTCCATGCGCTGCAGTTCCTGCTCATGTATTCGCTTGGAGCATATCTTGCTCACAGAAGGGATCTGTCTGAACATATTTCCCTTGCTTCTCTCTCTATCTAGGCTATCTCAAAAAAAAAATAATCCAATTAACCTTTTTGGATAGAAGAAAATTTTTGTGCGCGTGTGTGGAAATATATTTCTGAGTGTGTGTATGTGTATGTATATCTAAAGCCTTTGTTAATTTAAAATTTTCTCTTTCTAAAACCAACCAAAATTTTTTAGAAAGCTAGTTGGAAAGGAAAGAAATTGAAATGTTATGAGAGTGTTTGAGGAGGAAATAATAAAAATTAACAGAAATTCATAAGAAGCAGTGATTGCTTGTTTTTGTTAGATCTTCCCTATTTTTTCCAGCTAAATCGCTCTTGATTTATTTCCCCTAGTTGCAATCTTAAGAAACAAGTGAGGATAATCATTCCCCTCAAAAAATATCATTAATTGTAAACAAAACAATTAAATCTTCATGTTTAGATTATCTCGACTTCACTAAAGCTGTTCTTTTTGTATGTCTGAATTCGTTATTCTGTCTATTTATCTCCTTCTGTATTTGAAATAATTTCACAAAGCAAAGCATACTCTTGCTTTACAATATTTATTATTGCTAACAATCTCTTTGATTTCATCTATTAAGTTCTTCTCCCTGCTGAGAGCGCTTAATTAAAATTGAGAATTTCTCAAAATAACTATTAAATTCTTTGGTGAAAAGAATCAAATAACCTTCAATATCTTTTTGGATTTCTGCACAATTATCAATAGCATCCTCAACAAGGGGGATTTGTATCTTTTTCAAAGTAGTTTATGCTCATTTCTCATGAAAAGACTCTATTTTTCGTGAGATCATTTTGTAAGTCAGTAGTCGTTTTAAATCTCAGCATTCATACTCTGTCTTGGGTATCACTTAGTCTATGCGTTCCATATGAATAGCTGTATTTTCAATTTCAAAACATTGTTGCAAAAAAATTACATCTGTTTTAATACTTATTTTCCGCATTTCAATTATGAAAAGAACAAAGAAATCTCTTTCTTTTCCTGTAAGTAACTTAGTTTTTACAAAAATCAGTTTCTTAGTTAAATGAAGAAACTCAATGTGCAGATGAGAGATAAGAATCTTCTTTTTGAAAGAAAAAACTTAGAATATTTGAATGAAAAAATCAATATGAAAGAAGGGTAAAAAAGTAAGATATTAATTACCAAAATACAATTACTAAATGAAAAAATTATTTAATAATCAAATACTATCAGCCCTACTCAAAGCTTAAGGTTTTGCAGTAAGTGAAGCCAATCCGATGGGACTAATCATCTTCGAAATGAAAAAAGTCGACTCTGTTCTCACCTATTTGAAATATTTCAGGTAGGAAGCAGAAGCAAGATCCAAAGAATTAGTTGAAATGATGCCTTATCAGCTTGCGAAATACTAGTATAAATGCTTTGAGATCTAAAAAAAATGTAAAGAATTGTCTACTATTCTTAGCGAAATCGAAGCGATAGCAATTATTTCTTTCCTTCTACACTGCCAACCAGAGTATGTCTCACCTGCTCTCAAAGGAGGTTTAGATTTAATGTAACAATTCGACTTAGAACCAGAGTTTAAGAACTCATTAATTAGAGTGCATAATAATTATTTCACTGAAATGAAGATTAACATCAATAATGAATAGCAAATGAGGGCATGTATCTCTCTGATTCTGCTCAAAATTAATTATTTGCAAAAAACAAAAGGATTTTAACCAGACCTGAGTGAGAAGAATTTCGTTGAGACAATTAAAGCTAAAGTTAATTTCATTGAGCTAGGTTTAGGCATTAATATTGTTGTCAGCATAAGCATAAAAGATAAAGATAAATGCTAATTTCTCTCACAATAACAGCTGAATCCTAAGCCATAAATTTTCATTTTGATAAATGGAAAAACTGAACAAAATTAGGTCTAGATTATCGACTACAGATCAAGGATTCAAGAGGATCTAACAATTAGTGATTCCAAGCTTGTAAAAATATTTGATAACTCAGACGTTTTCTGCACAAAGTCAATTATGAACGTGTGGGCATTGCTCTTTCTCAAAAACATGGCTAATAGAATAACTTGGAAAAGCAAAAAGAAAGACGCCAAACTAGATGATATTGTTGATAGTTACATCTTCGATGCATCTGTTGAAGTAATAGAAAAGATCAAATAATATGAAGAATATTAGCATCTTTGGCAACCCATAGTTAAAATTGATTAGCAAGTTGAAATAAAGTGGAAAGATTATAATCCATTCGGGACTAGTTTTCTTGGAGAAGTGTAAAACTCTCCTAAATCAAAATTAATATGTGAATTTGACATACTTGGCTTCAATGAAGTGAAAGAAAACTAAAACATCTGGTTTGATGCGATAGTAATGAGTTCTAAAGAGGGGATAAAAACAGTGAGTTTTTAAAAATCTACTTGGAGAATTGAAGATGATGATTATAATAAAAGCAAAATATAAGAGCATTAGTATGAAGAGAGAGCTGATTGTATTAGCAAATCGATTCTTAACTTCGTGAGAAATGATTTCTTTCACAATTAATAAGGTCAGTTTATGGAATATTCCGTTTACAATTTAGAAGACTACAGAGATAATTTAATAGAATAACAAACTTACACTATTGATGTATCTAGTCTTGGCTTTCTATGTCTTTACAGCTTTTAGCAAGAATTTAATTATTTAGATTCATAAGAAAAATCAATGTCACCTGACTTAAATAACTATTGGGACTAGCTGGATAACACAAAAGAAATCATAAAGTCTTTTGTTGAGCTCTTGAATTCTCAAAAATCATAGTAAAATAATATTCAAATTCTTGTGTAGAATTTTGAGCTCGTTTCTTGCAATCTCCAGAAGCTGTTTGATTCTGGCATGCTTGAGAGTGCAAGATTGCATTGGATAAATAATTTAAAAGAGTATTTTTTTGAAATAGGAACTCAAATTGAAGTGATATTACCATCACAAAATGTTCCTGGTGAGAATTCAGATAAATATTTTTTGAATAGCCCAGATATTGTAGTGGACATTTCCTTAAAAACAGCTGTGATTTATCTTAAGAATCAAAGAAATGATACTCTAAAATATTTAAAGGATTAAGATAATTAATAATATTAAGCATTAGCTCATTAGGATAGGTCTCAATAGCATACCAGCATTACAAAAATTCTTGTGGATCCTCCTGCTTAACTCAGTTTACACAGCGATTTAATATGGCTCATCAAAGATTGGAATCAAGTCCTCGCATTATTTTTTCTTATGAATATCAAAAGTTACATTTTCTTATTAGATAATGATCCAGCTGACACAACAGAGTGCTAAATATCAACAAATAGATTAGTTATGAGTCCTATTTTTGTTTTAATAGTTGAAAAGTGCAAGGCTCTTAGGATTGATTAGTCAAATTAACTTGTCTGGAACTAAAGATAGTATGATATTTCTTAGAATTTGCTAACTGAGCTAGAGAAAGATATTAAGAATTTTAACAGTAGTGATAGATATTCGTTCAGAAACAACTTAGATTACAGTAACTAGCAACAGCAGGAGAAGAACTATTATCATGCTCTGATAACTCCTCCTTAAAATGGACAATCTTAATTTATTATGGAATTCATATTGATCTCATCAAATTAATCTTAGCACACTAATGATCAAAGGATTTTCTGTAAGGAATGCAAAGTGAGAATAGCCACAGTGTGTATGCCATAAATGTGTCTTTATTGTTTTCGTAAGATAATTCAAGACAGTTTTTGAAGGAGCTCGAAATATTTCAATTAATTGCGATTGACATAAAAACTCAAATTAATAATTAAAAAAAGCAAGTGACGCAAATAAATTATGAATTATTTTTATTATTTTATGTAATTTGATTTTGGAGGGGATGGATATGATTCTTGCAAATTATTTACGCAATTACTAATCTTCTTTTTAGGGCTTAACATTTCAAAATCCTTAACGCAAATCTTTCATCTCCTTGTTTATCCACAAAGTGTCAGAATATGTCTTGAATGGTCCTTCACCTCTGTTTGTAGTTCTACCTATCCTCTAAAATATCATGGTTTCCTATGATTGTTCAAAGCTTAAAAGTTAGAATATTTGGTGAAAATATCTTTGAAGAAAAACAAATAAATTATACAGGGGATGGGAGGGGGGAGATTAGTAGCAGTTGAACGAAATAGAAGATTAGAAAAATAAAAAACTAGACATAAGCTAACTTTAAAAGAAAGACAGATAGATTGGCACAGAGAGAGATTAAGGATTGTGTCGCCATATGAACTCAGGTTAATAATATTCCGCATAATTTTTGAAAGCACTCAAGGATCTGTAGGAGAAGGCCAAGTAAATTTAAGTAGATGCAATTAAATTCATGCCATTAAATCCTCCAAGTTAAGAATGCGAGTCTATGTTTCCTTCTCAATGCCGAAAATATGAAGCAAAAGCGTACCAAAAAATGGAATAGATCTCTGGAGTTCTTACTGAGGATAGTATCCTGTAGAAAGTGGAAGTTTGTGCTATTATGTTTTTCGTTCTTTATGGAAAAAAGAAGAAAATCAGCTAGTTTATTGCGAAAAGCACCAGAATAATGGATTAATGTGAATTCGCCACTGAAGAAAAAAAGGCTTTAGTGTAAAAGACTTTTTAAGCTTATTTTTAGAAAATAGAAATTAACTTCAATGACAAAGAATAAACCGAAAATCTCTTGTAGCTTATCCTGTTTACTATTGAAGTTGCAAACAAAGAAAGCTAGAAAAAACAAGCGAACACTTCTAAATCTTTTTTTTTGTCTTTGGAAAGAATAATTGAAGTGCTTGAATCAACCTTAGAGATAAAGATATCTGTGAGAATAATTTAAAATGCTAGTATTTTAATACAATATCCTGTCTATGAACCTATTGAGAGAAGAGATGTTTTTATTCTGTTCAGCATGACGGAATGTACGAGTACAGTTTATTTGTAAAAATATTTACAAACTCTTCCTTTTAACCAATTTAACCTAAACCCTTAATTCCAAATGAATGCAGTTTTAGAGCAAAAGACTATTCAATTTATATCTTTGAAAGAAGAATTATGCTTCCTGGATTACTAAACATCTCAAATGAAATATGGAGAGAAGTTCATTAAATGCTTTGAAGATGAAAATAGGTTTAATTCCTTTGATCTTGGAAAAGTTATTTCTGTTTTTTGCCTCAAAAATATATTAAATCAATTGTATTTCGTTTAAAGAAAAACCAATCAAAGTAGTTATTCTATGGCTGAACTTATAGATAGCTTTCTGTTTGATATTCTGATCGAGGAAGTGTAGAAAAGAAGGACAATCAATTAGGAGTTCCCAAAAAACGATAGTTTTAACTAGTATTAATGCATCGTAATGAAATGGAAGTAATTGAGAAATATTATTGAAAGTATGTTCTAAATTCTAGTTTCTTCGAAGTTGTAGAGTATAGCCTTCATAAATAGATCGAAGGATTCTAAAAATATCTAGTATTTTGATGGGTTCATAGCAAAACAGCCTGATGGTTCATTTTCATTGATATTTGAAGAATGTTGTGACGAAATCGAAGAAGAATACTCCACGTTGAGTTAATTCTTGATCTTAAAAAGTGCCCTAAATATTAGTAAGTCTTCACTGAAATTTGAAGGAATGTAGAGTGCTACTAATAACTAAAACTTTTAATATGAAACTTACAAATTTTTTGCTGGAAATAGTGATATTTAGCAATAACAAGTGATTTATGATCCAAGGAATCAGGGATAAGATGGTGGTTCTTAAAATGGTTTCATAAACTAAGTTGATATCTCTAATCCGTCACAAAATTTGGCATAATAGTAACAAAGATAACAGTAGGTGATCTAGTAACAGAACTAGCCGCCGTAATCATTTAAAAGAATTAAATGGAATAAGAGTGATCCACAAAACTAAAATCCATAAGCAAACACACAGTAAGTTCCAGTAACTCAAAATTTGATTAAAGAAGAAGATCTCCCTGAGTAAATATCATTGCATAGTGATTTAGTTTATCTTGTAAAAGACTGGTATTCGATTAAAGCTTTATTCTGCCTGATGAATATAAAGCACTACATTCTATTTAAGAGCAGTTTTGAAGGAGAATATTACTAGACATCTACAATTAATCTTATAAACTCACCGATATTTGGGTATTTATTGGAAAACTTCTAAAATTCAACAATAAAGTTCTAAATTTATTTGAAATGTGACGGTATTTCAATGGATTTTTATGAGAGCCTGCTAACTGAAATATCACAAAAACTCAAGGCAGATAACAACCATCATTTTTAAGTCTAACAAAGCAATGGAGACTACTAGTCATTTCTTTAATATAACGCACGCATAACCTTGCCTAAAGAGCCAAGTATTAGATTTATAGTAGATTTTAATACGAGCAATAACGAATAAAACTCAATTAAAAGCTAGAACAATAAGATATTTTGCAGCGTCTGCACAATTAGAACCCCCACAGTTATTCTCAAACAAATGTGCCGTTATTGTTTTGTGAAGAATATTCAAGAGAGTTTTTGACTTAAATTCATTTTAATAGATTTTAATTGATAAGCACATCATCGAAATAGGTGTTTTTATGTTAGGCTTGTGTTGTTGCTGGTTATTTGAGAAGGAATTATGAATATTGATAAGCTGCTGAAGTTCATATGGAAAATAAAAATAAAAACATATTTGTTTAAATTTGACTTAATTCTCCTGACTGATCTTAATAGGTTTCAAGCATAATTTTTAGCAGGGTTTTTTTAATTTTCATAAGATTTTTTTGTGTGCTTTATGTTTTCATTTGGAATAAGAGAAAGTTTCATCAAAAAGGAAAAATAAATAATTTTTTTAACAATTAGGATTTAAATGATTAATACTGTTTTGAATTGTTATTATCAGTGATCGATAACACTCAGATATCTAAATATTCTATCTCTAACAACTAACTTTTAAGATAGTTAGTCGCTGCAAAAATGTAATTCCTTTAATCTCGCATTTTTTAATTTCCTTACACATTTGGAATTTCCTCTACAAATTCTGATTAAGAATCAAGTTAAAATATGTTATCATCTTTCTTTTTCTATCTGCAATTAATGCCCGAACCATAATAAAAAACAATACATTATTAATTTTTTGTCTATAGATTAAATATGAAATGGTTCAATGTGAAATGAAAGTATCTTCTTAAGATTTGCAATGAAATAAAAGTTAGAATATGGCAAGATCCTTAATGTCAAAAATAAAGTTAAACAGAAGGAATGATTGTTCCTTTTTATATGAATAATAATTAAACAATTGCTTGGAATAAATTAACGCAAAAATAACAAAAACAGTAAGACATTAAAACACGATGAAAGGGCTATTTAGAGACAAAATGAAGTTGCACATAAAATCTCTCTAACAACTAGAACGCGATTCAGAGAATATCTAATAGTATGGAAGTTAATTTAAGTAAGAAAATTAGGATTGCCTCCTCAAAGGCAACTCATACTTGAGTCCTTAATAATTGAGAAAATATGCATGTACAGCTTTTAGAATAGAATCAGATAACATAAATTTCAACTCAATTTCAATCGCAATTGAGGCAGTAGCAATCATTTCTTTTCAACTTAAGAATGAAAAGGAAAAAATCTTATTAGTGATCCTAAATGGAATGAAGATTTTGGCTGATGATACTTTCAGCGAAGAAACAAAATCAGAGTATTCTAAGTTATTAGAGTAAAAAAACACAATTATGTCCTCAATCAACAAATAAAATTAACATTAAATGAAAGAAATAATATTGCCTATATTATTTTTCATAAGATATTGCAAATAAAATGTCATAAATATAAATACGGATAATAGTAATGAGAGTTCAGAAATAGCATTTCAGAGAAAGTTAGAGCGAATTGAAACAATTTTAGAAATATCCATTTCAATTCAAATTGGTTAATATCATAAAGTTTTTTAATATCCTCCATTTGAGCCTCTGGATAGAAAAGATATTTTGATTTAGATAAACTCTAATAACCTGTCAAATGAAGCTCTATTCTTCGATTACTCAAAGACTAGCTATGAAAAGCAAAGGGAATTAAAGCTCATTAGGTTTGTAAGCAGTAATAATTATGTATTCAATGCTTTTGATATTGAATTGATAGTTTCGTTGCTTTTTATGATGAATATTAAATATCGAATACAACTGGCTCAGCAACCACTAGATCAAAAGATCTTTTCAGCACACGAACTAATAGAAAGCTTTTTTTTCGAAGCTGTTCTCGAGTCAGTGAAATATTCTAAACAGAATGGTCATTTTCTCAATTCTTATTATGGCCAAGAAAAATTGGAATAATAAAAAATATTAAAGTGGCAGGAATTTAAACAAGAATTTAAAAATAAAGTAATCGAATAAATAATAGGTTCTAAATATTTCAAGGAAATGAGGGGTGTTACGCTTGATTCAAAGAGGAATCCTTAGAACTTTGATGCCTTTATCACAAAAGAATTAGATGACTCATTCACAGTGACCTTTGAAGAGGTTTATTAAGAGCTCACAATAGAAAAATACTCATCCTTGCCAGAGCTTCTAATGCTAAAAAGCGCCTTTAACATCAGCAGATCAAAAATAATACCTAAATCTGAAGAAATCCAATTAAATAAGAGTTCGATTTACTATTAAGAATACTAGCTCTATCCTCAAAGTAACCGAAAATTGCTTCAGTTGATCATAGAAGCAAGCTTTTTTTGCTTTTTCCACTTTAGCTGTGAGGATAAGAACTTTAAGAACTTCGATAAAATCTTGTTACAAGTTCATAATCTCCTTGAAGAATAATAGGATGTGCTGAAAATTCAAAAATCTATTGATGGGATAAAGTCGCTGCAAGGGATCTCAAATCTAACAGAAAATCAATGCTCCCAAGTTCAAAGGGTTGCTTTTATTTTCGTAAGGCATATGTATTCATGGATATCAAGCCTCTTTGATAGAGTAGATACCAAGGATGAATAACCAATAATAGTCAAATTTCTCGCAAAGTTTGAGGAAATATTTCAACTTAAAATATTGGTTCCTCCTATTTCTGCAAATAATAAAGGAAATTACCTTGATAGATATCTTTCTCAAAACCCAGATATTTTGCTTGTTTTTCAAAATGAAACTTGCTCGATTTACAAGAAGGTAAAGATGCAAACTGGCAACGAAAATATAATTATGGACAATATTGCATCTTAAACATCCTGTAATAATAAAGAGATATAAAAGTAGTCTCAAATAACCTAGGAATAATCATAAAAGGAGCAATAAACACCAATCTCAGCCTAAAGTATCTAAATCCAGCTCGTTATTCCAGAAGATGATCTGCCTGAGCAACTTTCATTACACAGCGATTTGGTTTATTTAATTAAAAATTGGAGTTAAGTCCTCAGTTTGTTCTACCTCATGAACATCAAAAATGTTATTTCCTATCGAAACCACATAGAAGAAGAATACTATTAAATATCAACACAAAGATTGATTGAGAGCCCATTATTCGCATTAATCTTAGAAAAATGTAGCTGTTAAGAAGCGCAGGAATAGCCTTAAAATCTGGAATGGAATGAATAGCATTACAAATAAATTGACAATATCATGAATGAAATATGGCCTCGAATAGCTGCTGGCTAAAATTACAAAGCTGATAATTTTGCATACTCACCTCAGGAAAGCTTGAATGCTAACATAACTTATCCAAATAGAAAATGCCCTAGGTATTTAGTTGAATTCCTTCCCTTGAAAATAAACATAGATTGAGTTTCATAAATAATATTTTTGATCCAATAATTAATAATTAGAGCTACAAAATTAGTTTCCTATCAATAGTGTTTTTTCAAGAAAATGAAATAAATTTTTTGATTAAAAAATACAAGAACTAAGTGATATTTTCGAGGCAGTAGATCCTTGCTTTCATAATCAACTTTAAAAGTTGATGTGGAGATCTGTACTATTAAATCTTTTTATTATGTGAATTGTAGTTTTTTTAAAAAAAGAAAGAACATCGCAAGATTATATCCTCTTAAATAACCAATTAAAACTAGATTACTAATTTTAGTTTCCTTTTGCTAATTACTGTCTTGAACCTTAATAGAAACCTAATGTAGGTATGTAAATTAATTTTACTGAAGCTAGAGAGCCTATAAATTGATCTTTTTCACACATTATATTTTTGTAAATGACCAGAAGAACACAATGATCATACAGATGAAGTGTCTTTTAATTAATCAAAATGAGGAAATAAATCGTTGATGAGTTGATACTTATTTTTCTCAAATTTACAATGTCTATTCTAAATGATTGAGGAAAAATATCCTAAGTTAGTCTCTTTCGATGTTGTAAACCTTCAAAAATTAGAAAATAGCTTAATAAAAGATGTTAAGGTGCTGTCCTTGGTAAGATCCCTAAGTGTGTAAATAAGCAGAATAATATCGTTCCTTGAGTTTTTTTTGTTATTTTTTTATGAAAAACAGAAAATTAATCTTTGTTTAGCTATGTCCATTAGACAATAGAATTTTAACATCTCAAATATTAAACACATCTTCTACTTCTACGCTAACAACCTTTAATCATATCTAATAATTCTCAGAATAAATGGTGTATTAGTTATCTAAAAATTAAGCATATTGGAGGAACCTTCAACATCAGTTCCGAAGGATAAATATTGCAGAAGACTCAAAACATAATTTACTTAAAGCAGAAAAGAAATTGCTAATAGAGATTTCATTCCTTAATTCTAAAATAGCCGTCTTTTACAGGATGTGATTTCGATCATTACTTAGACATGGTTATCCCTAAATGTGCAAGCATAAAGACAAAAAAATCAGACTAAATAATTGATAAAAAGAAGTAATAAAGTTGATTGAATGAAAATAGTTTTTTAGCGATTCACATCACTCTGGTATTATGTTAAATCAGCTGTACTATTGTCTTGGTTAAAGTAGTAGAAGTGAGCTGATAGTTATGGTTATTTGCAAGACTTAAGTAATTGGTTAATTTATTCTACAGTGAATCTTGTAATAGTTCATTTAAAATAAATCTCCTTGATTTTCTTTACTGCTTTTCTTTTGTATTGTTTTTCTTGATTCCTCATAATCAGATTGTTTTGCTTAGAGCATGATTGTTATTCCAAGAAAAGGATCTACTTTCACAGGTCTGAAAACAAAATGTGTAACACAATTAAGTATTTCAGCCATAAAATGGTTGAAAATAGATTAAATGTAAAACTACAAGCTAACGTCAATGAATCAATTGACTAAGACTAAATAAGCTTTACGACTAATGTTCTACTACAGTTAACGGATTAGAATTAATATTACTAGATGAAGAAGCATACAATTTAAAAGTAACTGTGCTCCTTGTTGATCTGAAATCAGCAAATAATACCCTCAACCGAGAGAAGTTATTATTCAAGATTTTACTAAACAGAAATATTCTATCCTCAGATGAAGTCGAATTCTTTATGAAGCTCTCTTACAGTATTATTTATGAATCTTAATAAGGACAATCGAAAACTTTTTTATGAGGAAAAAGTCAAATCTTTCCTTTGAAAAGAAGGGGGGAAATATAATTTTTTATTATTTGGATAGCTAGATGTGTTTAGAATAAAAATAAAATATTGGTTTTTGTTTGGAGATAATAATGTGAATGGCTTTGTGTATTGAAATCAAATACTTTCTTGAGATTTTCAAAGAAATCAGAGTTTGAATAAGAAAATATCATATTAAGAAATTTAGAAAGCTAAATAGAAGGAATAATTGTTACTTTATTGAATAATAATTAAAATCTTGGGTTAACAAATTGCGCAAAAAGAACAAAAAATAGTGAAGACAGTAAGATTTTAAAGCAACATGCTCGATTTTTTGAGAAGCAACAAGGAGTTGTTAGGATAATCACTCGAGCAATTAGAGGGCGATGCTTAGAAAATATTCGAGTATGAAAGAAAATTTAAGTAAGGAAATGATGATGCCCTCAAAAACCTTGGATACATGATTCCTTCGTAATTGAAAAAATATCCATGCATAGCCTTTACAACATCTTCAAAAGAAATCAAATGGGACTTACTTTCGAGTTAAATTGAGGAAAAATATATCTTGTCCTTCATTCTCGAACACAAAAAGGAAAAAATCATTTCAGTTATCCGAAAAAGTATTGATTTTTTAAGACTTTTTGAAGATTAATATCAAGAAACCAAATAAAAATGGGCAACATGCATAGAGCGTTTTTCAAACATTCCCTCAAACGACTACAGCAATTAACAGTTAATGAAAGAGATAATATTGCCAATATTATTTTTCATAAGAATTTAAGAATCATAAATCTTAGCACTGGAAAATAGTAATATGGATAGGAGAGATGATAATCTTAATGCAATTAAGAGAAAACTTGATCGTTTAGAGAAATATTTAGAAATAAAAATTTCATTTCAAACCTTCAAAGAAAAAAACAACTTTATTTAATATCTTGAAAATGAGTTCCTTAATAGAAAAGACATCTTGATTTCAATAAGCTCTAACAACCTGATAAATGGAGCTCTATTCTTCGATTACTCAAAGACTAGCTATGAAAAACAAAGAGAATTCAATCTCATTAGGTTTGTGAGCAGTGATTTTGATGAATTCAATGCTTTTGATATTGAATTAATAGTTTCGTTGCTTTTTATGATGAATATTAAATATCGAATACAACTGGCTCAGCAACCATAAGATCAAAAGATCTTTTCAGCAGGCGAACTAATAGATAGCTTTTTTTTCGAAGCTGTTCTCGAGTCAGTAAAATATATTAGACAAAATTGTCCTTTTCTCAAATATTGTTATGACCAAGTAAAATTGGGAAAATAAAAAATATTAAAGTAGCAGGACTTTTAGCAAATGCTTGAAAATGCAGTAATCCATTAAATAAAAAGTTCTAAATATTTCAAGGAAATGAGGGGTGTTGCTCTTGATTCAATGAGAAATCCTCAGAACTTTGATGCCTTTATCACAAAAGAATTAGATGACTCATTCACAGTGATCTTTGAAGAGGTTTATTAAGAGTTAACAGTAGAAAAATACTCATCTTTGCCAGAGCTTCTAATGCTGAAAAGCGCCTTTAACATCAGCAGATCAAAAATAATACTTAAATCTGAAGAAAACCAATTAAATAAGAGTTCGATTTAATATTTAAAATACTAGCTCTATCCTCGAAGTAACAGAAAATCGTTTCAGTTGATCATAGAAGCAAGCTTTTTTTGCTTTTTCCACTTTAGTTGTGAGGATAAGAACTTTAAGAACTTCGATAAAATCTTGTTAATAGTTCAAAATCTCATTGAAGAGTAGGATGTGCTGAAAATTCAAGAAGCTATTGATGGGATCAAATCACTGCAAGGAATCTCAAATCTAACAGAAAATCAATGCTCCCAAGTTCAAAGGGTTGCTTTTATTTTCGTAAGGCATATGTATTCATGGATATCAAGTCTCTTTGATAGAGTAGATACCAAGGATGAATAACCAATAATAGTCAAATTTCTCGCAAAGTTTGAGGAAATATTTCAACTTAAAATATTGGTTCCTCCTATTTCTGCAAATAATAAAGAAAATTACCTTGATAGATATCTTTCTCAAAACCCAGATATTTTGCTTGTTTTTCAAGATGAAGCTTGCTTAATTTACAAGTAGATAAAGATGCAAACTGACAACGAAAATATGATTATGGACAATATTGCATCTTAAACAGCCTGTAATAATAATAATGCATTTTTGCAGTCTCAAATAGCCTAGGAATAATCATAAAAAGAGCAATAAACACCAATCTCAGCCTAAGGTATCTAAATCCAGGTAGTTATTCCAAAAGATGATCTGCCTGAGCAACTTTCATTCCATAGCGATTTGGTTTATTTAATTAAAAATTGGAGTTAAGTCCTCAGTTTGTTCTACCTCATGAACATCAAAAATGTTATTTCCTATCGAAACCACCGAGAAGAAGAATAATACTATTAAATATCAACACAAAGATTGATTGAGAGCCCGTTATTCGCATTAATCTTAGAAAAATGTAACTATTAAGGAGCCCAGGATTAGTCTTACAATCTGGAATGGAATGAATAGCATTACAAATAAATTAACAATATCATGAATGAAATATGGCCTCGAATAGCTGCTGGCTAAAATTACAAAGCTGATAACTTTGCATACTCACCACAGGAAAGCTTCAGGGCTAACATAACTAATCCAAATAGTAGATGCCCTAGGTATTTAGTTGAATTCCTTCCTCAAAACAGTATTAATCCAACATATCTTTAATAAAATTTCTTATGCCTTTAATGCAAAATTAGGGCTGCAAAAGTAATTTCCAAATAGATGTGCCCATATTGCTTTACTCGTTAAATTTAAGACAGCTTTTGATCAACAGAAATACAAGAACTTAGCTACTTATTATGTTTAGTAAATCCATAATTTCATAAAAAGCTAAGAGTTAATGAAAAGACTTGCTCGTTTTATATTTATTTTATTTGAATTACAGTTTTTAAAGCTCCATATAACTAAGGGGAGAATATTAGTAAATTATTAATTTTTAGAATAAATATTAAAGAGAATCTTATTTATCAATAGAGCAGAATGATAAAGAAATAAATATCATGAGAGAAAACATTATTTAATGTAAATAATTTAGAAATATTTTTAATAAAAAGGAAGAAAATACTAATCAAAATAGCAGAAGCAAATAAAAATATATCTCAATAATTAGCAATAATAATAATTGAATCTGCTAATTAATTCTCAATGATTCATTAAAATTATGAGGTAAAAGCATCACTCTCCTTTAAAGATAGGGGGAAAACAATAATTTTAGATTTTGTTGTCAGCTAGAAGAGCTAAGAATTTGGAGAAATAATGTGAACTGTTTTATGTTTTGAAATCAAATACTTTCTTGAGATTTTCAAAGAAACCAGAGTTTTATTTGGGAATATCATAATAAGAAAATATGAAAGCTAAATAGAAGGAATAATTGTTATTTTATTGAATAATAATTAAAATCTTGGGTTAAGAAATTGCGCAAAAAGAACAAAAAAATAGTGAAGATAGTAAGATTTTAAACCAACATGAATTAAAAATTTGGAAGCAGCAAGGAGTTGTTAGGATAATCACTAAAGTAATTAGAGGGCGATGTTTAGAAAATATTAGAACATAAAAGTAAATTTAAGTAAGGAAATGAAGATACCCTCAAAAAGCTTGGATATATGATGCCTTCTTAATTGAAAAAATATCCATGCATAGCCTTTACAATTCCTTCAAAAGAAATCAAATGGGACTTACTTTAAACGGAAATGGAGGCATATTTTATCTTATCCTTCATTCTCTAACAAAAAAAGGAAAAAATCATTTCAGTTATCCATAAAAGTATTGATTTTTTGGGACTTGAAAAATAATATCAAGAAACGAAAAAAAAATGGGCAAATTATATTGATTATTACGAAAAGAATTCCTCAATCGGCTAAAGTAATTAAAACGTAATGAAAGAAATAATAGAGCCAATATTATTTTTCATTAAAATTTAAGAATCATACATCTTAGAATTGGAGAATAATAATAATAATAATAAAATGGACAGGAATAATGATGACTTTAATGCATTTAAGAGAAAGCTTGAGCTCTTTGAGAAAAACTTAGAAATAAATCTTTCATTTCAAATCTTTGAAGAAAAAAACAGCTTTATTTAATATCCTGAAAATGAGTTCCTTGATAGAAAAGACATCTTGATTTCAATAAACACTAATAACTTGTCAAATGGAGCTCTATTCTTCGATTACTCAAAGATTAGCTATGAAAAGCAAAGGGAATTCAAGCTCATTAGGTTTGTGAGCAGTGATTATGATGTATTCAATGCTTTTGATATTGAATTGATTGTTTCGTTGCTTTTTATGATGAATATTAAATATCGAATACAACTGGTTCAGCAACCATAAAAGATCTTATCAGCAGGCCAACTAATAGATAGCTTTTTTTTCGAAGTTGTTCTCGAATCAGTGAAATAAATTAAAGAGAAGAAAAATCTTCTCAAACATTATTAAGACCAAGTAAACAAGGGAGAATAAAAAATATTAAAGTGGGACTAATACCGACAGTTTGAAAATTCAATCATTTATTAAATAAGAGGTTCTAAATAATTCCAGAAAATGAGTGGTGTTACTCTTGATTCAAAGAGAAGTGCTTAGAATTTTGATGCGTTTATCACAAAAGAATCAGATGACTCATTCACAGTGATCTTTGAAGAGGTTTATTAAGAGTTAACAGTAGAAAAATACTCATCCTTGTCAGAGCTTCTAATGCTAAAAAGCGCCTTTAACATCAGCAGATCAAAAATAGAACCTAAATCTGAAGAAAACCAATTAAATAAGAGTTCGATTTAATATTTTAAATACTAACTCTACCCTCGAAGTAGCCGATAATTACTTTAGTTGATCATAGAAGCAAGCTTTTTTTGCTTTTTCCACTTTAGCTGTGAGGATAAGAACTAAGATAAAATCCTGCTATACATTCAAAGTTTCATTTAAGGATAGGATATGCTGAAAATTTAAGTATCTATTGATGGGATAAAGTCGCTGCAAGGAATGTCAAATCTAACAGAAAATCAATGCTCCCAAATTCAAAGTGTTGCTCTTATTTTTTTAAAGCATATGTATTCTTTGATATCAAGCCTCTTTGAGAAAGTAGATACCAAGGATGAATAATAAATAATAGACAAATTTCTCGCAAAGTTTGAGGAAATATTTCAACTTAAAATAACGAATCCTCCTGTTTCTGAATTTTTTAACGGAAATAACCTTGACAAATATGTTTCTCAAAATCCAGAAATTTTACTTGCTTTTCAAGATGAAACTTGCTTGATTTACAAGAAGGCAAAGATGTAAAATGGCAATGAAAACATGATTATGAAAAATATTCCACCTTAAACAGCCTGTAACAATTAAGAGGTATATTAGCAGTCTCAAATAGTCTAGGAATAATTATTAGTTTATAAAAAAACACAAGTCTAAAGTATCTAAATCTTACCGATTTTTCCAGAAGATGATCTGCCGGTTTTTCCAGAAGATGATCTGCCGGTTATTCCAGAAGATGATCTGCTGGTTATTCCAGAAGATGATCCACCTGAACAACTTTCATTACATAGCGATTTGGTTTATTTAATTAAAAATTGGAGTTAAGTCCTCAGTTTATTCTACCTCATGAACATCAAGAGTGTTATTTCCTATCGAAACCACAAAGAAGAAGAATAATACTATTAAATATCAACACAAAGATTGATTGAGAGTCCGTTATTCGCATTAATCTTAGAAAAATGTAACTTTTAAGGAGCCCAGGATTAGTCTTACAATCTGAAATGGAATGAATAGCATCACAAATAAATAAACAATATCATGGAAGAAATATGTCCCCGAATCAAAGCTGACTAAAATTATAAAGTTGATGATTTTCCTTACTCACCACAGGAAAGTTTTAGCGCTATAATAACTTATCCAAATAGTAGATGCCCTAGGTATTTAGTTGAATTCCTTCCTCAAAACAGTATTAATCCAACTTGTCTTTAAAAGATTTCCTTTTGCATTTAATGCAAAATTAGAGCTGCAAAAGTAATTTCCTAATAGATGTGCCCATATTGCTTTACTAGGTAAATTTAAGAAAGCTTTTGAACCTAGAGAAATACAAGAACTTATCGATATTTCATTCTTTATAAATCCATTGTTTCATAAAAAGCGAAGAGTTAATTTGGAGACTTGCTCTTTTTTATATTTTTCATATTTGAATTGCAGTTTTTAAAGTTCAAGACATAACACAAGAGGGGAGGTTATTAGTTAAATAATTAATGAATAGATTAAACATTAAAAATAATAGTAATTATCAATTTTGCGGAATGATAAAGGAATTAATATCCTTAGAGAAAAAATTATTGAATAGTAACAAATTAGAAGCAATATTTTTGATTAAAAGAAAGAAAATCCCAATTAAAATAGCAGAAGCAAATCAAAAATGTAAAATAATAATAGCAATCACAATGCTTTGACTTTGTAAGAATTTGAAAATGCAGAGAAAAAAGCAACATATTTGTAGTCAAAAGTACTCAAATTTGAAGAAAAAAAAGATATTAGGCCAGAAATTTTAAAGATGATCCCTTCTCAGCTGTATAAATACCCTCTCACATTTTAACAAATCGAAACTAAAGATAAAGATCTTAAGAAACTTCCAAAGAACACTGAACCATTAGAAGTCTTAGTGATTATGTCTTTTCTTCTTCACTAAAGTGATGAAATTTAACCTGTGTTACTAAAAGGGTTTGATTTGCTACTTGAATCTCCTCTTCAAGAGAAAATAAAGGAAAAATGGGCAACCATATATTGTAATACAATTTAAACAACAAACAAATCAGAATAATGCAAGATTAATCTAAAAGATAAAGAATAATTGTAATGCGCTATGCTCTTAATCACACTTCAAATCGAGTAATTTAGAAGAGTCGAATCCTTATATGATGATCCTATGTACCTTCTGCGAAGGACATTTGAAAATTTAGAATAAATCTTGAGAATATCAGTTTCAGTTAAGATGCTCGCCAAAGATAAAAAAGAATATAATTTCTTATTAGGAAATCAACTATCAGCAAGGAATATTATCTTTTTGCTTAGGGATGAAAATGAATAAAAGAGCTATGTTTGTTATGTCTCCTGTTAGAATGATCAATATGATAAATAAACCAAGAATCTAGTTTAAATATTGAAGAATCCAAAAAGATACGATACTTACAAAGAAGAAAACGTAATTACATTGTTTTTTCTGAAGAATTTAAAAAGTCTCGTAGTAAATACTCATGCGAATCGAGATTAACCTATTTTGTTTCGAGATTTCATAGATAGTTTTCTGTTTGATACTATTCAAGAAGCTGTAAGTTAATATCAAGAAATGTTAGACTATCTTATTAGGAATACATTAAGAAAATCCACTTAGGTAATTATGAAATGGAGAGAGCTTAAAATGTTTGAAGAAAAACTCATACAAAAAATAGAAAAATCAGATAAATTGTAGAAAACAAATGGAACTATTAAATTTGCTTCTCCAAACGAAATGAAACAAAACCCAATGGAGAGAGTGAATTATGACTGTTTCGTTACTAAATCTACGAAAAGTGATGTAGTGTCTGTGAGATTTTCCGAATCTTGTGAAAAAATAACCTGTGAATACACTGACATTTCTTAATTTAAAATCCTGAAAAGAGCTCTTACAATCAGTCAGTCTATCCTTGAATATTATGAGAGTTTGAATATCCCTGAAAAAGACAAGAATCAGCAGTTGGAGTATTCGGCTTATAAATATACCTGTCAAACCAAAAGGAAAGCGAAAAAGTTTCTCTTTAATCTAATAGATGCATCGATTTATTCATTTTTATACGTTTGCTGCTTAAACAAAAACTTTAATCTTGTGGAGGAAGTAGCAAAGGAATACCCTAAGTAGGGTAGTTTTTTGATTAGCGAAAAGCAACTTTCAGATGCGATACAAATCATGAAACAAACTGATTGCTTGGTAAATTTTCAAAACAGCAACAGAGAGAGTCTTTAAGATATTGCTTGCTTTATGATTTAGCTACTGAATTCAAGAGCATACAGTTTGATTAGTTTAATAAGCGAGAGTGACTAAATAGATAAATCTCACATCGATCAGGTAGTTTCAGAGTTAGCGAAATGTTTTAGAGACATATTTAAGTTGAAAATAGAGTTTATTCCGCCAAGAAATAAATAAATTGCTAAGAATGGCAAGGAAAATAATAATGATGATGAGCGATTGAAGCTATTGTTACATTGTAGACCTGATATATTAGTAAATATTTCCCAGCAAACTACGAATGTATTTATTTTTGTACAGAAAAATTGTTCAGCGAATGATTCGAAAGTATCTTTAGTTTCTTAGTGCATGAGCGAACAGAAATAAGAAGACAATGATCGGCCTTAACAAATTTCAGTGCATAGCGATTTGATTTATTTAGCTAAGACTAAGGCTGCGATACACGCTTTGTATTACTTGCTCAATATCAAACACAGAATTAGATTGAACAGCAGTGATGTGAATAATTCACCATGTCATGTATCAACTAAATAATTAATAGAAAGTTAGGTTTTTGAGATTATCTTAAAAACAATTTAGAGGCTAAGTAATAGTGCTGTAATTGAATGGAATTAAGAAATATGTAACGATATTATGAAGGCTTTGAATGGTATGATTTGTAGTAAGTCAAGAGATGTTCAGAAATAAGCATAATAAAATGGCTTTGTTGTTGATTCTGATGGTTAAGAAGAACTTAAGGAAATGTATTTTGCCAGCTAAATACAAGACAAAGCGAATATCTTGATTGTGAAATTTTCTTATTCCTTAAATTTGCAAGATGCTTAGCTTACTGAAAAGCGAATACTATGTGCGAGGTGTAAGATTCGTAATGCATCAGTTTTGATAAACCAGACGTGCAAGTATTGTTTCACCAAAATAATTTAAGAAAGTTTCTGAGATACTTAACCTGGATGTGATTGGATGATGTTGCGTTTAATAGGTAAAAATATAATATTGATATGAAATTGAATTAATTCACTACTGAGAGAATAAATGCTTCTTTTTTAAAATAAACAAACAAGTTAATGCTTAACTAATCTGATTATTTAAGATATCCCAAGGCTTTAATAATCATAATCAGCTGAAAACAAAAGTGATTATTTTGCTTATTTGGTTGCTTTAGAATTGCTTTTATGTTATTTGATCAACAAACTGATTAAGAAAATCTAATTATTTACCTAAAAATAAAAAGGTATTGATTTGATCATCATGAAAATATTATTAATTCAAAGAAAAAATTGTTAAACTTAATAATGATGTCTATGCTTGTGGTGAATTAGAAATTCCTCATAAAATTCTTTAAGTTGACAAAGAAAAATGAAATCAATTTGGAATAATTTTCTTTATGAACATAACAAAATGTTGTCTTTTGAGTATTGCTAAAAAATAATTGAGAATGAAATATTTGAGGAAGAAGAAGAAGAATCTTAGTTACTAAAACGGTTTACAAAATAATTCATTTCATAAATTATTATTGTTTCAAACATAATAAACTAGAATAAATAAAAATCAGAATTATTAGATGACAAATGAGTAAAAAAGACTCTCTGAAGTGAATCATCTTAAAAATGAATAAATATCACAAGTATTTTAGTACTATTTAAATAAAATAATTATAATCGTATCCCAAAGTAATACATTCTAGAATATGTCAGTGATTCTTTGGTTGTCTATGAATGATATATTATGCTGATAGAAAGTCAAAGTAATGAAAATCATTATTAGCTCAAGGATGCAATTATATTACCAAATGAATCAAATAAATATGTTATTAGCTATTATTACTTTATTAACTCTCGAAAATAACAGTTATTAGAACCAAGAGTTTTTTCGTTATCTGCTAATATCCTACAGACATCAGAGGCATAGAACTTTTAAAATCTCCCTCGGAGCAAAAAATAGATGAATAAGAGTTTATTCAACAGTTAAGACGTAAGCAATTTGGTTAATTTAAATAATTAATAAGAAGACAGAAGAGAATAGATTTTTCTTTCAATTTGGCACCACTAATTTCGCTAGAAAATGCGAATGATTAAAAGGAATAAAAGATATTTTTTTGTTTGTTCTAGGTTAGAGAGTTATTGCCGATAATCCTCTTAAGCTGCTTCACAAAACACCCCTTTAGTTAATAAATAATTATTAAATAAATATTACCAATAACTCTTTCTCTCCAAAAATGAAAACCCTTTTGACACTTAAACATTTCTTAGTAACCTTGAATCTTCTTTCTCTTGGCTTCTGTGATCATTGCTCTCTTGAAGGTATTAAAGGTTGTTTGTCTTGCGACTCTACAGGCTAGTCCTGTGAATATTGTGTGGCGACTTCTTATTTGTCTGATGGATTATGTTATCTTTGTCCCAGCGAATGCTATTCTTGTACAAATGATCAGGATTGCACTGAATGCTAAATTGGTCATTATCTATACTAGACTATTTGCTTGAACTGTCCATCTAATTGCCGATACTGCTAAAATTAAGAAGTTTGCACTGAATGCTATGCAGGAAACGTTGTAATATAGAATACTTGTATTAAGTGTCCAGACAACTGTAGTTCTTGCTCAAATAACTAAATTTGCCATGAGTGTTTTCCAAATTATTATTTGTTTGAAACTAAATGCAGATCTTGCTCAGAAGGATGTTCTAGCTGTTTAAACGAAGAGATTTGCTATGATTGTTAGGATGGTTATGCACTTTCTGATGGAAAATGTGTTAAATGTAAGCATGGCTGTGTTTTCTGCTCATAATTCAATCCATAAACCTGCTTGGAATGTGATGCAGGATTTTTTTTACAGAACGAAGTCTGCAAGTACTGTGTGCCTCATTGCATCTAATGTGGAAGCCTCTAAAATTGTTCTAAGTGCTAATTGAAAATCTTCCTCAAAGATAATCGCTGTGAATATTGCTCTCAAAACTGTCTTGAATGTCTGGATAGAGAGACTTGTTTGAAGGAAATAGCAAACTGAAAGCGCAAGGTGTTAAAATCAGCTTTCACTACATTGAACATTTACACAATAATTTTACTATCATCTTTCTCCGGGATTGCATATTATTCTGACTTTATTCGAGTTCAATCTTCTATTTTTAAATTTGAATTTTTCAGGAGCATAGAAATTAGTTATTAGCACAATGCATTCATAAAGCACACATTAAACAAGCAACCTTTATTGTTAAACCCATTTATTTAAGTTTGAATCTCTTTCATTTTCTTCAAGCAATATCAAGATTAAATTTCATTGAGTCTTTTTTTCAGATTGAATGGAAAATTTTAGTTCATTATGACTTTAAGATAATCGTAAAAGAATGGGTTTATTAGGACAGATTGAGCTATCTTGATATCCAAAGTAATCAAGTTAACCATTTATTGATTAATAACCAACAAAACAAATATATTATCAAGGAAGAAAATCTTTGATATGGCTACTAGTTAATCTGCTTCATTTTCCACAAATAATTTTGTGAAGGAAGCCTCATCAAATTGAAAACCATATATTAATATCTAGAGTAATTGGATGTAGGCAGGATACATCTTAAATTTAATATTAATTCTTAAATGAAAAATTTTTAGAAAAGATTCTTCTTGAAAAATAACAACATTAAATATTATTTCAATGGCTAAAACTGTTAATAAAATAATTAATTTTCATATATCATTGAAGTCAAACAATTAATCAACTAGAATAAATAAAAATCAGAATTTAAATTTATTAGAAGACAATTGAGCAAAAGAGACTCACAGAATTACAAAAGTGAATCATCTTGAAAATTAATTAATATCACAATCATTTTAGTGCTATTTAAAAAAAATAATTATTATTATCGTATCACAAAGTAATACATTCTAGAATATGTCAGTGATTCGTTGGTTGTCTATGAATGATATATTATGCTGATAAGTGATGAAAATCATTATTAGCTCAAGGATGCAATTATATTACCAAATGAATCAAATAAATATGTTATTAGCTATTATTACTTTATTAACTCTCGAAAATAACAGTTATTAGAATCAAGAATTTTTTTGTTAATTGATAATATCCTACAGACATCAGAGGCATAGAACTTTTAAAATCTCCTTCGTAGCAAAAAATAGATTGATAAAAGTGGATTCAAAAGTTAAGGCATAAATTTAAATAATAAATAATATGACTGAAAAGAATAGATTCTTCTTTCAATTTGACACCACTAATTTCACTAAAAAGTGTGAATCATTAAAATGGATTGAAATATTTTTTATTTGTTCTAGGTTTGAGAGGATGTTACAGAAATCCTCTTAAACTGCTTCACAGAACACCCCTTTAGTTAATAAACAATAAAATAACAAAATAACCAATAGTTCTTTCTCTCCAAAAATGAAACCTCTTTTGACACTTAAACATTTCTTAATAATCTTGAGTCTTCTTTCTCTTGGCTTCTGTGATCATTGCTCTCTTGAAGTTAATAAAGGTTGTTTGTCTTGCGACTCTACAGGCTAGTCCTGTGAATATTGTGTGGCAACTTCTTATTTGTCTGATGGATTATGTTAACCTTGCCCCAGCAAATGCTACTCTTGTACAGACGATCAGAATTGCACTGAATGCTAAAGTGGTCATTATCTAAATGGGAATATTTGTGTGGACTGTCCATCTAATTGCAGATACTGCTAAAATTAAGAAGTCTGCACTGAATGCTATGCAGGAAACGTAGTAATATAGAATACTTGTATTAAGTGTCCAGACAACTGTAATTCTTGCTCAAATAACCTAAATTGCCATGAGTGTTTTCCAAATTATTATTTGTTTGAAATTAACTGCAGATCTTGCTCAGAAGGATGTTCTAGCTGTTTAAACGAAGAGATTTGCTATGATTGTTAGGATGGTTATGCATTTTCTGATGGAAAATGTGTTAAGTGCCAGCATGGCTGTGTTTTCTGTTCAAATTTCAATCCAGAAGACTGCTTGAAATGTGATGCAGGATTTTTCTTACAGAATGAAGTTTGCTAGTACTGTATGCCTCACTGCATCTAATGTGAAAGCTTCTAAAATTGTTCTAAGTGCTAATTGAAATACTTCCTCAAAGATAATCGCTGTGAAGAATGCTCTCCAAACTGTCTTGAATGTCTGGATAGCGAGACTTGCCTGAAGGAAATACCAAACTGAAAGCTCAAGGTGTTATATTATTAAGCTTTTTACATAAAATAAACACACTCTTTCCCTCGGGATTACATATTCTTCTGAATTAATTCGAGTTCATTTTATATTTTTAAAGTTGAATTTTTCAGTAGCTTAGAAATTAGCCAATAACATTTCATTCATAAAGCTCAGATTAAACATATTATATTTACTATTAAACCACTTCTATTTTATGTAAATTAATGATTCTTTCGTTTTCTTCAGGCAGCATCAAACTGTTTTTCAGATTGAGTGGAAAATCTTATTTTATTATGATTTTAGGATAATCTAGATAAATGGGCTTATTAAAACAGATTTAGTTATCTTGACTAAGGTAATCAAGCCCGCAACTAGTTAATAAAACCAATAAAATAAATAAATCGTCAAGGAGGAAAATGTTTTGAATGGCTACTGGTAAATTTGCTTCATTTTCCACAAATAATTTTTGAAGGAAGCCTCATCGAATTGGAAGGAATACATTAATTTCTAGAGTAATTGGATGCAGGCAGGCTACATGACCATCCAAATCAAGAGTAGAAAGGAGGAATTTCATTTGTATTCTCTCTTTTTAGGTGAAGATATGCTGACAATAAAATCCTCAAGTTTTAATTTATTATTACCAGAGTCCCTCATTGCTTGTTAGCAATGAAGATAGCAGAAGTTTTTTTAAATATAAAATAATTAACATTAAAAATATTTTAGTTGCCTCAAAGCAATTTCCATGATTTTAAGCTTTTTAGAAACATGCTCCCTAAATAATTGAGTGGGAATCTCTTGAAAAACTAGCTAATCAACAAAGAAAAAGAATACCATTAAACAATATTTTTTCTTCTTTTGGCTGCCTCTCACTCTCCTTACTAACTTCATACACAAAGCTCAATAAAAATAAAGTAGTGTTTTGTATTAAACTCAATTGTTTATTACCAACCGAGATCTCTTTTAATTCTGCTACACCCACAAAGTAATTAGATTGAAAAAATACAACTCTCATATTAAAGAAGGTAGAGATAACCGATAACTCTCATCAACTCCAGATTCAAGCGATATGATTTAAGTTCTTTTTTCTGCTTAAATTTTTCGTAAGATAGATCCTTTCAATTCCAGATGCTGGTTAACCATACTTAAATAACAGAAAAATATGAAGTCGATACATATTCAATAAAACTGGAAGGACTTTAATTGTTTAAAATAATTTTTGAACAAATGTTCTGTATGTTTAGTTAAGGAGTAGTAATCAAATCGAAGGTGCAAGCTTGAAAGGCGGATCAAGTTGGAGAGAGGATAGAAAAGAGACCAGGCTCCCTTGTCATTGATATTATTGGAACTTAAATCTAGGGACATCCTTGAGAGGTTGAGGAAATAAGTTAAGGATTTGAACAGAGATTTAGCTCCTAAATTTCTAATTTTGTTTTTATTTAACAGTAGGGTTAGGCTCGATAGATTGAGGAGATTCGCTAAGGGAGATAACAAAGATTAAACTCCAACATCTTCAATTTAGTTTTCATTTAGATTAAGGGTTAGGCTTGATAAATTTAAGAGATTTGCTAAAGGAGATAGCAGAAATTACGCTCCAATTTATCCAATTTAATTTTCAGCTAGACTTAAGGAGAAGGTTGAGATATTAAGAAGATTTGCTATGGGAGATAACAAAGATTACGCTGCAACATCTCCCATTTAGTTTTTATCTAGATTCAGGGTTAGGCTTGATAAATTGAGGAGAGTTACTAAATGAGATAACAGAAATAATGCTCCTATCTCGCCAATTCTGTTTCCAAAAAGATTTAAAGTTAGGCTTGATAGATTCAGGAGATTAACTATGGGAAATAACAAAGATTACGCTCCTATCTCCCCAATTCTGTTTTTTTATATATTTAGAGTTAGGCTTGATAGATTCAGGAGATTGGCTAAGGGAACTAATAAAGTTTACGCTCCTATATCCCCAATTCTGTTTCTAAAAAGAAATAGAGTTAGGCTTGATAGGTTGAGGAGATTTTCTAAGGGACATAGCAGAGACTACGCTCCTATCACTCCAATTTAGTTATTATTTAGATCTAAGGTTAGGCTTGATAGATTGAGGAGATCAGATAACGGAGATAACATAGATTACTCATCTATCTTCATAATTTTGCTTCTTTAAAGATTCAGATTTAGGCTTGATAGATTGAGGAGATTTGCTAAGGGAGATAACAAAGATTACGCTCCTATCTCCCTTATTTTATTATAATATAGATCTAGAGTTAGGCTTGATAAATTGAGGAGATTAGCTAAGGGAGATAATAGAGATTACGCTCCTATCACACCAATTTAATTGATCTTTAGATTTAGGGTTATGCTGGATAGATTGAGGAGATTCGCTAAGGGAGATAGAAGGGATTAAGCTCCAACATCTCCAATTTAGTTTTCACCTAGATGTAGATTGAGGTTTGATAGATTGAGGAGATTCGCTAAGGGAGATAACAAAGATTATGCTCCAACATCTCCGATTTAGTTTCCATCTAGATTTAGGGTTAGGCTTGATAAATTGAGGAGATTTGCTAAAGGAGATAGCAGAAATTAAGCTCCTATCACACCAATTTTAGTTCTTTAGAGGTCGAGTGACACACTCGATAGATTGGTTAGTCTAACTAAGGGAGACAGTAGAGATTTATCTTCAAAAGATAAACTAAAATTACTTTCAAAATTAAGTGAGATCCTTGATAAATTGAGGAGATTACTGATTAAAGTTAAGAGAGATTTTACCTCAGTTTTCTCAATCCAAAAAAGTTTTAGGTAGAGAGAAACATTGTAAAGGCTAGTAAATCTCATGAGGGCTTCTTTAAATTCGTTTAAAGTCCTGGGATCCTTCAAACTTAACATTGTTTTCTATTGAAAATTTTTCTCATCTAAATCCTTAGAAATTCCCTTCTTTTCCTTCTAAGATGCAGTGCACTTCTCAGTCAAATTCCGAAGAGAATTTCTTTATTCCGACTAAAACATAAATAGTAGATTATCAATTTTTTTAAAATCCCCTTTTGTGCTAATCTGAGGGTTATTTTTCAAATAAATCTCTGGAGATCCTCGGGGAACTGACAACAACTTTCGAGCTAGTTATTTCTCTGAACAGACAAGCTAGTTGTCAAGGAGAAAGATGCATAGGCCGACTGAGAAGATATCGGTCAAATATGTAGAAAGATCTGGATTTTCCCATCTCTCTGGTGCAAAATACAAGGGAGATTCTCTGTTATGCTTTTGAAAAATACAATTCACAGAAGATTCATATTCCCGTTCAAATAGTTTATATTCTAAAGTTGATAAATCTTCGAAGTTATCCTGTAATTAAACCGCATGACTGAAGTTACCTAATTTAGCAACTGTTTATCCTAATTCGTTTTCTGTAATTAAGAAAGTGTCAAGCTTGATGTTTCTGTGGAGTATTCGATTCTCATGAAGAACACTGACTGAATTAATGATTTGAAGGCTCAAAAGATTCTTTTCTTCATCTGAGTATTCTCCGTATATTCTCTGCAATTCCAGGTGATGGATTAGCGAATACTTGCATCTCTCCAGTTCATAGACTACAAACTCATTGCCATTGGCATCTTTGAAAAACTTGTACCAGTAGAATTTTACAAAGAAAGGAGCCTAGCAGACTCTCATAATACCTATTTCTTTAATGTTTTCTGCTTTGTTGGTGCAAAGGGAAAGTTTTAGAGCAGATTTCCTTTTTTCCTTGAGGTTTTCTACTCCGAAGACAACTCCACCAACTCCAACTCCTAGGACATCATATTGTCCACTAAAATCTTTCCACTCCAGCATGATGCTCAGAGCGCTCTTGAGTAATTCTACAGTTAGCACGACTTTCCTTTCTCCCTTGTTGTTAAACCAACTGGATATGTTATGGAGTTTGCGTTATTTACTCATTTTCCATACGAGAAAATCAAGCATTATCCTTTTAGAAGGAATTGGCGGACAAAGAGAGTCGACTTGGCTCTTCAAAACAATTGAAAATAAAGGTATTTTCAAAGCACTTATTCGTTTCTAAAGAAGCAACAGCAACATTGAGCGAGCGCTCTACCTATTTTCCCTCGAGCTACTCAACAAAGAACATGCTATCTTATTTAGTTAAGTACTCACACTGAGCCGATGGGTTTAAAATACGGTTGTTATTTCAGGGTAAGCAAGATCAGAATTAGAGATTGTCGAGTAATCAACATTAGTTCCAATAAGATCCAACTGAAGGAGGACTTTTCCCAAGGAAACAAGATCTTATTCAAGGCAGTCTCTTTAGATCTCAGCTTTTTGGGGCACGTAGGTTCAGAGATTCATTTTAGGATATCGAATTCGTTGGATTTTGGAGGTTAACAGTAGAGATAAATCTAAGATTGCACAATTTCAGGAGAACTGGATAGTCTTAGCTCGATGAGATTAAAAAGTGTTGCATTGTGATATTTCCATGGGCTATTTGCCTTTGATGCAACAGGTTCACAGTATCAAGCATTTGGATTGCTAACGATTCCTTAAACTCTTCGGTAGGAAGATCTTTATCTTACTTTGAATAACGCTAAATGGTATTATGTAAGCTTTCTTGACACTTCTCCATTTGCTACACAAAATAGACCTTCCGAGTAGTATCTGAATTCCCACTCTAACCCTATTCAGCACTTTCATTCATTTCTGTGAGGAAGAATTAATTTTAAATAGCCATAAAATAGTCACTGGAAGGAAGTTATTTCCTTATGGCATACTCTCTTTCCATGGCTTAAATCTAGCATTCTGTGTGATCAGTGCATTCAAGTACTTTCAGAGCTACCTCCCCAATCCCATTCTTTTTAGCTGTGAGCACTAGCGCGAAAGGCCCGTTTGCTTTGTAGCTGATGTCGGAATATTCTGTTTATTAGGTTGCCATCAAGGCTAGAAACTTTTCTATGGACTGAAGGCTAAAGCTGCAGTTTTTGGTTTCACTTGCGATTTTATCAGCGGATGCACTCATTTGGTATGATTGTCAGATTATTATTTATGAATTCTTTTTGTTTGAAGAAAAAAATAAATAATCTTGGGGTAAGATTGCGAAATTATTCAGATTTCCAGCTAAAACATAATAATAAGTGAGTATTAGTGATACCCCCGACCGACTTACTTTTTCATTTTTCCACAAAAAAACAATACTAAAATATTTTGATGAGTTTTTACAAAATAATTCATTTTTTAAATCATTATTTAAACAAAATTACTAAACTAAAGATAAATATAAATCAGAATGATTAAACGTTAAATGATCAAAAGAGACTAGCAGAAGTGAATAGTCCCAAAATAAATATCACCATATTATTTGCATGTTTTTAAAGATATGAAAAATAATTGTTTTATCACAGTAATTCATTGCGGAATAAATCCATGATTCGTAGGTGTCTATGAATGAAAAATTATGCTGATGGAAAGCCAAAGTGTTAAAATCATCGTTAGCTCAAGGATACAATTGTTTTACCTAAAGAATCAAATAAATATGCTTTTGCCATAATTACTTTATTAACCTCTCTCGAAAAGAAAAGTCATTAGAACCAAGAGTTATATGGTTAATTAGCAATATCCTACAGGCTTCAAAGACAAACAACAATAACAACCTTCTTTGTAGCAAAAAATAGATGTATTATTGTGGATTCAACAGTTAAAACATAAACAATTAGGTTAATTTAAAGTGGATTCACATGTAGTTAAGACATAGACCATTAGGTTAATTTAAATGGTTAATTGTTTTTGGCATACTCAAAGATCATGACAGATGAGAATAGATAATTCATTCAATTTGGTACCACTAATTTCACTCGAAAGATATTTTTTTATTTGTTCTAGGTTTGAGAGGATCTTGCCTACAATCCTCTTTAGCTGATTTCCCGAGGACCTTCAGTTAATAACAATTAATAAAATAAATATTACCAATAACTCTTTCACTCTAATAATGAAAACCCTTTTGATACTTAAACATTTTTTAGTAATCTTGAGTCTTCTTTCTCTTGGCTTCTGTGATCATTGCTCTCTTGAAGCTAATAAAGGTTGTTTGTCTTGCGACTCTACAGGCTAGTCCTGTGAATATTGTGTGGCAACTTCTTACTTGTCTGATGGATTATGTTATCCTTGCCCCAGTAAATGCTACTCTTGTACAGATGATCAGAATTGCACTGAATGCAATAGTGGTCATTATCTAAATGAGAATATTTGTGTGGACTGTCCATCTAATTGCAGATACTGCTAATATTAAGAAGTCTGCACTGAATGCTATGCAGGAAACGTGGTAATATAGAATACTTGTATTAAGTGTCCAGACAACTGTAGTTCTTGCTCAAATAACTAAAATTGCCATGAGTGTTTTCCAAATTATTATTTGTTTGAAATTAACTGCAGATCTTGCTCAGAAGGATGTCCTAGATGTTTAAACGAAGATATTTGCTATGAATGCTAGAAGGGCTATGCACTTTCTGATGGAAAATGTGTTAAGTGCCAGCATGGCTGTGTTTTCTGTTCAAAATTCAATCCAGAAGAATGCTTGAAATGTGATGCAGGATTTTTCTTACAGAATGAAGTTTGCTAGTACTGTAGGCCTCACTGCATCTAATGTGAAAGCTTCTAAAATTGCTCTAAGTGCTAATTGAAATACTTCCTCAAAGATAATCGCTGTGAAGAATGCTCTCCAAACTGTCTTGAATGTCTGGATAGTGAGACTTGCCTGGTGAAAATACCAAACTGAAAGATCAATGTGTTTTTTATTTAGCTTCCACTAGATTGGACATAAACACAATTATTTAACTATCAGCTTTCCCTCGAGATTGCATATTCTTATTAATGTATTCGAGTTCTAAATTCTATTGTTAAAGTTTTATTTTTACGTAGCATGAAAATTAGTCATAAGCACAGTACATTCATGAGCTCACATTAACAACAAAACCTTAATTATTAAACTAATTTTATGTAAATTTGTATCTCATTTTCTTCAAGCATTATTAAGCATACATTTCAGTGAATCTTTTTCCAGTTTGAGTAGGAAATCTTGGTTCATTAAATCTTTAGGATGATCTTGATGATTTCCTGCTTCCTTTGTGGTCTGTTTTGGTTTCTGATTGGTTTTCAATGCCAGACTAGATAATGCTAGCGTAGGGGTTTTCATTTTTTTTTTGTGTAGACATGATAAAATAATCAGTTGGGAAAAGTAATAATCATAATCCTACGCCACTTTCTTAAGGTACTGAAATGGTAGCTAAGATTGCTAATACAACCTAAACCGGTTTAATTACATACTATGATTATTTTTTTATTTTGCTTGGATTTTACTTAAATTAGTTTTGAACTTACCAAATAGTTCGTTAGTTGTAAAACTTCTTTCACAGAATTTGGGGAGAAAGAGAGAACAAGTAAAAAAAAGTCTGCTCAGACCTTGGGTTTAACTTGTTTCTGGTTTGAATTTCTGTTTATCTCATCATTTTTTTCATGCTTTAAAGAGATTTAAATTTAAGAAAAAATAAAACAAAGTGTGATTTAACTAAATTAATTGGATAATTTAAAAAAAATGAGAAACTATACCAACAATTTCAAAATAAACAAGATAATTCAGTGTACGCTGTTTGTTTATCTGACAAATTGCTAGCTCTGCATAATACGAAATATGTTAATGATTAGATTATTATTTATTTATTTTTGTAGGGTTATCAAAAAGTTAAATGATTCTCAACAGATATTGAATCGTTAGTTCACTTTGATGAGAAATCAAAGCTATTCTTTTACATGAACTCAAGTACGTAATTGAATTGTAAAAAATAGAGCTTAATCTGAGAAAACTAAATCTGTTCTTGGTAAAAAGAATTACAAATTTTGCCTCTCTCTCGAAAAATATTAAAAATCATTGATTCTTAAATTAGAATGAATTAGTAATACTCCAAAACTTTAAGCATCTTAATTCACAAAAAGACATATTACAAAAGGGAAAGTAGCGAGATGGTTACATGATTTAACAGTGAGATGGCTACATTATTTAGTATTTATGTCTTGTTTTTGTGTGTTTGGGAAGATAAAACACTAAGAAGACATGAATACTAATAGACTATTCTTAGCTTTGATGCAACTAAATCCTTGTGGGAATGAAGTTTGATCAAGATTAGAACTAAATTTAGATCTATAATTTTCAGGGCGCAGAATCCTCTCCTTAAACTGCTGTCCCGTGAACCCTTGAAAATAACACAATAACAACAAAATAGATTACAAAAATAGCAACTAAAAACTTTTTCTCCATAAACCATATGTCAAAAATAATCTTAATTCACATTTTCTTGGTGATTCAGTGCCTTCTTCTAGGTTTCTCACTCTCTGCTCCTTGTCCTTTTGAAGGAAAATACGGCTGCTTATCTTGTGATTCCGAAAACATAAAATGTAAATATTGTGCAACAAATTTTTATCTTTCCAAAGGAGTGTGCTTTCCTTGTCCTAACAACTGCTACTCTTGTACTAATGCTAACCGTTGCACTGACTGTATTATTGGTCATTATCTCTTTTAAGGTGTCTGTCTAGCCTGCCAAGATAACTGTAGATACTGTCTTAGCAATGAAATCTGCTAGGAATGCAAGCACGGATACTTTCTAATAAATAATGCTTGTCTCAAGTGCCCTGATAATTGTAGTTCCTGCACTAGTTACTTTACTTGTGAAAACTGCTATCCAAATTGTTATTTGCTTAATAATACTTGCAGAGCATGTCCTGAAGGATGTTCTAGCTGTGAGAATGAAACTAATTGCTTGGCATGCTAGAACAGCTATGCTCTTTCTGGAAATAAATGTGTGAAATGTGAGCATGGCTGTGTTTCTTGTTATGATCTCAGTCCAAAAGTTTGCTTTGAATGTACTGCTGGTTTTTTCTTACAAAATGGAGAATGCTAATACTGTCTGCCTCACTGCCTTGATTGTGAAAGCCTTCAAAATTGTTCTAAGTGCGAATTAAAATACTTCCTCAAAGATAATCGCTGCCAAGAATGTCCTCAAAACTGTCTTGAATGTCTGGATAGCGAGACTTGCTTGAGGGAAATAACAAACTGAAAGTTCAAGCAGTTATTTTTATCTTCTCTCTTTTTTTACAAGCTAATTCATCAGATGATCTAATTTGAATTCGTTTTAAGTGTTTTTTGTTAAAATAAAGCTGTGTAAAAGCAAAATTGATTGAATGAAGTGATAAAATTTCTCTGAAATAATAATAATTTTAAAAATGATTCAGACTACTTGATTCTTTTCATTTCATAAATCTCATTTAATCTATCAGAATCTGTTAAATTACTTATTAATAAAAGATTGTATTCACCATATTGTTATCAACCACTCTCGAAAAATTTAAAAATAATAGCAAACGCTTTATTAATTAATTCTTGGATAGTTGAAAGTATTTCCCCGCACAAATCTAAAAAGAATATTAGAACATCTGATTATTGCTGAAATAGCTATCTTTATGTTTAAATAGCATTAAAAAATCAACTCTTTGAATCCTCACAATTATTTTTTTTTTTGAAACATTTCAATCCTTTTTTTCTACGTTAAATCTAATAAAATAATGAGAGTCATTTAAAAGAGTTAGGGGTGATCAAAGATCGTCATGAGAAATTCAATCAGAGGGTTAAAGGATTCATATGAAAAATAACTGAAAGATAACAAAGATTAGAATAACCTGTCATAGATTGTAGATAATTTGAGAATTTAAATTAAATAGCTTAAAGAAAGTCTAACTATTAAATATGAAAAAAACAGACATTGCAATAAGAAAAGAATGAGATAATACTGCGGAAGAACAACTGATAAATTAGATTAATACAAATAATGGTTTACTTAAATTATCTTTCAAATTACTGAATTTCAATAAAGAATTGGAAATATTATTTTAAAGTAAACAATAAGAATAAAATAGGTAGTCTGAATCAAGAAATTCAACACTTTCAATAGTTTTACTGCAAAAAAAACTAAAAAGATTAATAACTCAGTTATTAAGAATCAGCTTAAGCATAATCAAAGAAAGAACACAATAAATCCCAAGCAGGAAATAATAACAAAGGAAATTGCAAAATTATTGTGCTTAATTTAGAAATAAATTTAGAAAAAAATTTCCAAATTATGTGAGATAACATAAGAAATATTTAAGAATATAAAAATAATAATATTTTAATTTTTCTTTGAAATAAAGAGTATTCTACCTTATTTTTAAAATATATGGCAAACAAACACTTCGAAAAGAAAATTCAAAAAATTAACTGCTATTTTTGTTAATTTCTACAAAAAAAAAACAATTAAGATTATTAAACACCCAAGTAGAAACTAATAATCTATCAATTGATTCTCCTCCCCTCTCCTCCCTCTCCCCTCCCACAAATTTCAATCTAAACTTAAACAAATAATTTCCCCCCATTCCCCCCAGATATTTTTTTTTATTTGAATTTATTTTATTTTCCTTTGATTAATTTGTTTTTATTTGATTTTTTTTGAATTTGAATTTAAAAGTATTTGAATTTTTTTCAACATAGAAAGACTTAGTCTTTTTTTTTTAAAACAACATGTATTTCATCTTCTTTCCATATATAAAGATAACAATCAATCTTTCATTCTTTTTTCTTTCTCATAATTCTTTCTTCTTTCTCATAATTCTTTCTTCTTTCTCATCATTCTTTCTTCTTTCTGATCATTCTTTCTTCTTTCTGATCATTCTTTTTACTGCTGTTGCTGTTGCTGTTACTTTGCTGCTCTTCTTTTTCTGCTAGTGCTCTACTTCAATAGATTAGCTCGTTTTTTTCAGAACTCAGATTCATATTAGTAGTACTTCTATTATTGCTATTTAGTTAGTGTCCGGCCGTTGCATAGGTTAGCTTCGTTGTTAGTATTATTGAAAGTACACATTTTCATGAGAGGTTTTAAAGTCAGTTCAGATAGATCCAAAATATCCTTTTCGTTCTTTCATTCTTAGAAATCTACTATTTAAGCCATTGAATTCCTTAACTCAGCCTTTAGGGTAGGTTTAAAAACTTTCCGGGTACTAACACACAATGACTTTTTGGTGGCATTGATATTTTTAAAAACTCTTTTTTTTGTAACGCTGTTGTTGTTGAGGGTTGGTTCTTTTGCTTATCTCTTTTCATTCTTGCTTTCTAGAGGAAAAATGTTTGAATTAAACTATCAAATTGATTATTCAAAATAATACCCCCCAGAGTGATTGTTAATAATTGTTCGTTTTTTTTGGCGAAAAAAAATTGGTGATTAATTAATAATAATTTTTTTCTCATTTCTTCCACAAAGAAATTTAAATTTATGAATATTTCCTCAAGCAAATAGATAGACTACTTCAATTTATGCATTTTCTTTTCTTTTTAATATTTTTTTGAAATCATTCTAATTTTTTTTTAAACGTAGTATTCTTTTTGAATAATAAAATCTATTATTATTTCCTACATTTATTTTTTTATTTCTGCAAATATTTTAGATTTCCAACCTACGATAACATCAATTCTTTATGCACTAACAATTAGTTTCTTTATTTAATATCCTTCCAGAAATTAAAATATTACCCCTCTTTCTCTTTCTTTTGCTTGAAATCAATTTGAAATAATTTGATTTTTGAATTTTGTAAATTGCTTTTTTAAATCTGAATTATCTTATATGCTTGCCATTCGATTCTTTTTCATATGTAATTCTTTTTAAATTTTATCTCTCACAAGCAAACAAATAGTAGATATTTTTAGATTTTTAGTTTTATTTAAATAACATATGCATTTCATTTCATATTATCGTTGCCATCAGTTTTTGTTTATATTTTTGAATTTTTTGAGGAATATCATAATAATATTCTCTCTAATGGATATGCATTCTTTCCTATTCTGCAGGTTCTTCCCTTAGTTCTACTGTATTCTTTTTGGATTACTTGTGTTCAATGGGCTTCTCTGTGATAATTGAAATCTACATGTTCAGAAATAGTAATTTACTTGAATCTTAGAATTTCAAAAATATCACTCAATTGTATTTGATTGCTTATGGTGTTCATCTGCATTTCGATGATCTAGCTTTCTTAGTAAAATAACTAGCGCTAGGATGAATAATCGGGGAATACTACCAAGCAAACAGAGGGCTTATACAAAAACTATTAAGAGAACACATTCCAGTATTGAAACAGAAGAAAAAAAGGTAGAAAAGAAGATCAAAAAATGAAAAACAAGCAAATGTTGAATTCACTTTCCCAACTGCAAAGGAAGCTAAGTATTATATATTAATTTGATAGATTAAGCGGTCTGCAAACTATTGATTTGCTATAACTTTTCTTTGCTTTTATTTCTTTAAGTTTTGAATGTGCTCCTGGTTTGAATTAGTTTCCTTTGGGGTTGTCTGTGTTCTAATATAATTTGGATAGCTCCCCCATGTTATCCCCATGCTATTCTTCTCAATCTCTGCTTTTAATTTATATTATTTTTCAGTTAAAAGCAATGAGTAAATATAATTCAAAATCTTATTGATTACGTATTTATTTATCCTCCCCACCTACAAGCTAAAAATCCTCTAATTATTTAATAAATTAAACCTAACACAATAGCTTGTATTTCTTTTATTTCCCTCCTTTTACTTATTAATTAACATTCTCATGCATTATGTGAGGATATATTTTAGCTTGAAATGATAGCAAATTCTTTCAAATCTGAAAAATATCAGTTTGAGAATTATTTTTTAGTAGTAAAAGTATTTTAAAATTTTTCTTTCAATAATTCATATCTTTCTTTATTCAAATAATCTTTCTTTTCTCAAATAATCTTTCATATTTTTAATAATATTGTCTTATATTTGACAAATAATGAATGCAATAGGGCATTTAGTTATTCTATTCATTAAGCCCTATGCTATTCACTTTTAATTCTTTCTTATTTCAATTCCATAGGCATCATCATCATCGTCATTTTTCTCACATCACATCACATCGCACTCACAAATCGCTCAATCTCTCTCTCTTCCGCTGCTCGATCTCACATCATTGAATATCTTCTTTCGTTTTTCAAGATGATCGATTTATGAAAACTATTCTTTCCTACAAAGAAGCTCAGGAAACTTGTAGTTATCCGGGAAAGGTTGAAATAGTGAGATTAGCAAACCAACAAAGTTAAATCGGGGAGATGAAACTTGTTGGGTAATATCGAAAGACGACACGCACACATCAAAAACTGTTCAAGAGTGATAACACCCTAGAAGTAAATGTGTGTATGTGCGTGGTTCCTAAGATATTTCTATCAAAACGTGCAAGACTTTAAGCCTCATGACATAATTTTTTAGCTCTAAGAATAGAACTCACGTTTAGTTGCATTTCTCTTGTTGAAGATTATAAAAACTGAAGACTTTTAAAATTCTGAATTTAAAAGCTACTACTTGTGATCTCCTGCAGTCATCTTCGCCATAAGAGAGAGGCTGTAAAATTATCCATGCTTTTTTTTTCTAGTTTTTGTTTCCTAGCTTTTTGCATGAGCCTTCTATCTCTTGATTAAAAAAATCATTATTCAATTAGTATTATCTTTGTTTTGTTTTGAGAGGATTAAGCTTAATTCCCCTGAGATAGAGTATCCGTTAGTGCTTTTTTTTTCCCTATTCTCCCCACATATATTCCCTCTTTCAATTGCTAAATTAAAATATGGCCGTTGGGAGATTCAAAAAAATAATAAATAAATAATCAAGGATAATCACTTAATTAAATTTTTATTCAGATTTAATAGACAATTTCTTACAAAAAAATAAAGATTTGAATAATAAAAGCAAGTTAATCTTTTACAAAGGAAAATAGAAACCCCTCTTTATTGCATTTTTGAATTCAATAGTTTAATTATTTTTGGTAAGAAGTTTTGCATTCAAATTATTATTTACAAGCAAATAGGAAAATACAAAAATAGGAACACCTTCATTATTTTCTCGTTGGTTTTCCCTTTCAATAGCTCCAAATGTATCATGTTTAGGTATTTAAGAGGCAAAGTAATTGTAGTAGTTCAAGACCTTAGTTTGCTATTGATTTAGCTTCTACAGATCAATTTAAAGGATCTTTTGAAAATGCAGATATTTAGTGAATTGATATTTAAAATATGAAGGCAAAGAGCATTGTAATTTTCTTTTTAGTTGGGGCTTTTTAACATTGTTGAAAGCTGCTTCAAAGCTATTGTTATTCGTGAGACTGAAAACTCCATCTTTGAATTATTATTTAAAAATGTTTTTTTTCTTTTTTTCCTTCATAGCATCAAACTATTTGCTTAGTCTTCCCATTGAATCAGTATTACTTTTGGAGGCAGTTTCTGTAGGTCGTAGTGTTTCTCTTATAGCTTCTAAATGATAAAATTTATCTGCATCTTGCAAAGGGAAAAATAGCAATAAAAACTCATATTTTGAAGAAAATTTTTATTTGGATCTTGAGATCTACTTTTTTTAGATTTAGAAGAGAAGCTTTTCATGTTGCTATTTAACTAAAGATGATCGATTTTTTCTATTATTTCGATGATTCCATTTCTGGCAAGAAGATGGAGGACATTCTAGGAGATTTTATATGTATTAAAATCATTCATATTTTTTGGTTCGTGGCTTGAATGGTTACTCTAACACAACCAAAGGAGGCATAAAGATACAGAAAATTGATAAATCAGGAAGAAAATAGTTTATCACAATTTAAAGATTGGCTATCGAGATAAAAATAAGAGTATTTAAGAGGATTAATAAGTAACAGGAAAATTTTCAAGTTTGTATGTTCTCTTCCTTGTTGATTTACTTTGTTTTCATTGTTAAAAAATAATCAGCTGTCGTGTAGTAGTCCTTTATTCATATTAAAAAACTGCCTTCACCATTCCCAATAGTTCGCTAAATCTTGTATGGGTTGTAAAATATATCAAGTGAGGGTAAGCAAGAAATAGAAGAAAAAGAAATAGTTTTCTTTTTTTCCTTTAAAATGTTTGTGATTCCTTCATTAGGCTCTTAATTAGATTGAAGTGGTGAAACGAGTATTCAGGAAAACACATTAAATTATTGATTTCTACTTGATTTTCATTAGGATAAAATGATGTCCTAACGAAACTCGCAGCTGAGATTGATTCAAACATTCTCTCAATTCCATGCACTCGTCGGTAAGATTTCCTCTTAGAGTAAGTAATCAAACAACAAGCATTTTTTATTCCAATGTAATTTTTCTTCCTTAGTTTATTAAGTAAAATAATCACTTTTGAACCAATTCTCAAATCACAATTAATTTTATATGAGTTAGCAAAAAAAAATTAATATATTTAGAATTGCAAATAATATTTGCTCTCTCTGTTTTGTGTTGTGTTATCCTTCTACTCATTCTGTTCTCTGCTCGCCTCGACAATTATTCAAACTTTCAGCTGAAAGATTTCATCTGCTGGAGTAATTATTTTATAGGAAATGTCTAATTCCTTCATTTTCTTGAGAATGAGGTCATAATTCGCAGCGTTAGATAACTCTATTCCAACAAGTGCCGGCCCTTTTTCTCGATTGTTCTTTTTAGTATACTCGATCTAGAACACATCATCTCCTGGGAGGAGACATTGTGTCATGAATTCCTTGATGGCTTCAGCCTTGCGGAAGAAATCAATCAGCAAATACATGAATTTCTTGGCGTACACATTCGCTAAGATCTTTATCTCATTCATTCTGGAAATATTTGTATTTTTCCCTGTGAGAATGCACACAATATTCTTCCCATGCAGGGATCCAGGTCCTCCTTGTTTTTCTTAAAGAATCTTCAATGATGCAGGAGCAAGTGCTCCATGTGGCTCTAGAATTATCCCGTCCTCATTGTAAAGTTGAAGTACCTACTGGAATGCCTCTCCCTCTGGAATGACGAGATCTTGATAATTCGGCAGATGCTCCATCACGCGAAGAGTATTTGTTGGATCTAAATGAAGTAACTACGACATTCCTTCATAGAGCATTTCACTTTAAGAATACATTGGAGTGACACCAATGATCTAAGTCTCTGGACTTAATGCTGCAAAGTAACATGATATGGCAGCTCCTAGAGTACCCGTGGAGATTGGGAAAATCACATAATCGATTTTATTTTTTAGCGGGAAATCTTCTAAGATTTCAATTCCAACGCTGCCTGTGCCTTCAATCACCTATTTATCATCGAGTTTCACGAATGAAAGGCCTTCAGCTGTGCTGTATGCTTGAGCTAAAACATCACATTCAGCTAGATTGTTTCCCGCAGCTTTGACTTCAATAAACTCACGACCTTGTTCTTTTAGTCGAGCTATTATGCTCATTGGAGTAGTCAAAGGCACGAAAGCCAAGAGTTTCACCTTCAATACGTTGCAGGCATAAGAAAATGCAACACCTAGAAATTAACAAAAAGAGATATTAAGGATTAAAATGATTAAGAGGATGATCAAGCCAATTTATGATCTGCATTTTTTCTTGTTTTGTCTTCAAGTTATTATTTTACAAAATAATGTTACCTAAGTTTCCAGCGGAGCAACAGCAGATGCCTTTCTTTTTCTCTTCTGCAGTTAGACTCTAAAGTTTATTGAAAGCTCCTCTGACTTTATAAGTTCTTGTAATCTATCCGTCTTCTCTTTTGAAAAATATATTCGCTGAGAATTAGTCTGAGAGTCTAGATGATCTCTAAATGATTGTTCTCCGAATATTCGATCTAAGTCCTTTGTATGCTTTGAAAATGCTCGAAGCCTTGTAAGCGAGATCTTGATCTTTCGTTATGAGAGAGAAAGAAGTCGCAGTTGATGTAGGAGTGTTTGGTTCGCTGGTGCTCATTTATTGTGCGAGAATTTGTTTATCTTTTTTATCTGATTACTCTTCTTCTTCGTTGTTCTTCCTTATTATGGTTGTTATGGGAAAACTAATTAATCTGAAAACTTGATTCTTAGCTTTTCGTCTGGTACTTATAGCCATCGTTTGCTTTGGAGTAAAGTTGAAAATTAAATTAAATTATCAATTGAAATGCGTCATCTTTTTAGAAGATTGAATGATGTGCCCAGCAGATTGACGGGAAAAGAACAGAAGTGACGTAAAAATTGATCCTAACAATAACAAATAATCCATTTAACATTTTTAACAAATGCGGTTATAAAACTATTCTAGATGTTAAAAACTTAATCTTAGATTACAGGAAAGCACCACAAATGAGTTTCTATTTCAAATTTAAAATAAACTTCAGATTATTTAAAGCAGTGCGATGTCAAGATAAAGATATTTTAAGAATTATTTCTTCTATGATAAAACTTAGGAGAATTTATCACCTGTTTTTAAAAGTTTCAATAGAAACTATCTTGCTCTTTGCTCAGTATGTAGATCATTTAATTTGTGTACTCTTCACAACATTAAGCCATTACCCTTCAATATCACTTAATATGTTTTTAGTCAATAATAAATAGTATTATGAAACCACAACAAAGAAAGATCTATTCAAAAATAAAGTAAATTGATTAAAGTTGTATCTGCCAATAATATGAATTACTATCGATTAAAGCCTCCAAATTGGTTATTCTTTTTCTTATGTACAAGGTAGCAAGTGATTTTGATTGTGATAAGATTCTTCTTTATATCTCAGTAGGTTGATGTTTTACCTATTTTAAGCTGTTTTGAAAATAATCATCGACTTAATGTCTTGTTTATGAGTGTTATTAAAGCTTTGAAACTCAATATTTGCTTGCTTTGTTTGAGCGGAAAAATAGATAAATCTGGTAAATAAATTCAATTCGATTAGCTTAAATACAAGACAGTCTCTGAAACTCAACCAAGAGAAGCAAACAAGCAATTCCAGGAAAACATGATGTCATTTACTGAAAGAGGGTTCATCTGGGTGAAGACTATCGAAATCAAGAAAAGTAAGGATGAACTTAGAAATGCTTCTTAGGCACTAGCGAAGTTAGATTCTATGTGCGAGTAAGTCGAGAAAGCATTTGAGAATGTTTTCTTGGCGAAGAAGGAGGAATGGGAGATCAAAATAGAAAAGTATCTACCGTCTGAGGAAATGCAAATGCAGTCGAGCTTTATGGCCAATAAGACAGTAGCTAGCAATCCCGATGATAAGGTTGAGAGTCTTAAGGTTTACCAGGAGAATAACGATCCTAACGTGACAATCGAAGTCTGCTGGAGGAATTAAAACAATACAAACAACAAAGTATTATTATTACACGATATATTTCATAGATACTCCAAAAACATACACACAATAGCAATTATCCCTGTAACTATTCAGGTTTTAACTTTTAAGTCTTTGTATTTCTAAGCAGGCAGAATCAAAAGAGAGATCTTACTCATTTATGCGGACAACCAAAGACTTCGTCAATATGCTAGAATCCATGAGATCTATAAAGCAAGTCAGAAATATGCACATTAGCAAATCTTATTTTAAATATTTTCCAACATGATGTGAAAAATATGTATTGATTTATTTTTACTCTGATTTACTGCATTATCAGAGCCCATTAGGATTGATGAAAGTCAAAGGCAACACATATGAATTTGGAGATCACATTATTCGCGTCGGCAAGCAAGAGAAACATCGAAAACTCAAGTTATAAGTAACTCTTTGACACACAAAAACACCAAACACCCTGATAAATTATTTCTCCCAACCCCTAAATACTTATGCATTCTTTGTTAGATCGAGTACTCTCCAAGCCGATTCGAGATAGGTAATAATTAGAACGTAGAAGACTACTGTAATTCTGTAGTGAAGCCAGTGCTGCATCATATTTTCTAGAATCTTGAAGAATTCAAAGATATCAGAGAAGCTACCAGCGAAATAGAGCTGGATCCTGTCACTTAAGAACCTAAAAATTCCATACTTACTGAAGAACTTGCAAAGATACCGAACCCTTTCAAGTCGACATATTTCTTCATAAAGACTTACTTTGATGATGCGTTCGCTTCAGGAGGGTAGTGAAGGACTCAAGCAGACAAGACATACTTGATTATTGGGTTTATTTTATGTTTATCGTTTGATATTTTGAAAAAAAGAAGTTGTGTTGCTGCTGAAGTAAATACAAAAGGGAAAACATAACATTTAAACTTTTCTCTAAAATCACAGAAGAAACATAAATAAACTCATTTTCTATCTGAAATGTGTCTTTCTTTTCCTTCTTTCCTTCTAACTTTGGAGATGTCATAGTCTCTTGGTCAGTTTTGGGTTAGTTCACTTTGTTTCTATTTTTTTGTAAGTCTATTCAACAATCTTTTGAACTCTTTCAACAGCTTTTTTATTTGTCCCATTCACATTGTCTATCACCCAAACAAAATATAAGTTTAGGCAATGAATCAAAATTAACAAGGATTTCAGCTATATTTTTGAATTATCTGTATGTCTTACTCTTCGTGTAAGGTGGTAGAATAGTAACATTTAAATCTGAGATAAATATTTTGTCTTCTTTCATTTCTGCAGATGCAAAGGTCTTTTAGAGAATATTAAAGAACTTAATCATCGTTTCATGCTCACTCACTGTGTGCTTCATAGATAACGCAGCATACACTGCTTCCTCTCTTTGTAAAACCAATCCAATATCCAAGCTTCTTGTTTCGATTGAATCAAGTACACCCTAGAAAGAAAGCAGATTGAATATCATTTTGAGCAGAGATATTGAAATCATGAAGGTAATAGATTTTTAAATTGATTTTTTGTACTTGTATATCATGTTTCCGATCGAAAATAGAGAGCTCAAGAATCATAGAAGCGTTGATGAGCCGATAATTACTTTTATTTGTCTCATGATTCTACTCCTCTAAAAAAAAGCATACAAGCAATTTATATAAATCCCTCTAAGCATGCCATCTTTCTCTCCTATTGGTTTAACTATTTTGTTTGCTGGATATTCCTACTGCAATCTCTCTTTTGAATAAACATTTCTTATTTTACTAAGTATTAGTATGCCAGCTTGATGGTTGTAGTGATAGATCTCTCCTACGAATTCTAATCCTTCTCCCATTTTCACTTGGACTTTATACCCAAGGATAGCGAGTTATTCTAGGTCCTCAATAGTCTGTTCCATTTTGAAGCGTTTCCACTTTTGGCTTGATTTTAGCTTTTGAAAATAATAACTCGCTCTTTTGATAGATACGATATGTTTAATAATTATCCAATACTTTTTTTTTGCTTCTGTGTTTTCAATAAAAATCAAAAAGAATCTCAATATGCTCAGCACATTCGCTTACATAGACTTTAAGTCACTAATCTCTTCAATAATCTCTAATTCAAAAAGAAAAATAAGGATTGTTGATCTCCAAAATACATGCCCAAAAAATAGAAAAGGATCACGTTATTCAAAAGTTGAACTTTAAATGAATTTAAACCTGCTGATTCTATGTTAATTTGCACTCTCTAAAATCTAAAAGAAGATAGATAATACTTTCTTCAAAAAAAAGAGAGAATCAAAAGGTTTGAGTTTTTAAAAAGATTCTTAGAAACGTGTCCACCAAAAAAACTTGAAAAAAAAATTATTAAAAAAAAAATAAGAAAAAAGGGTTCAAGAAGATCTAAGGTTTTAGAATTCTAATAGCGACAATAACTGCACTAGCAATGAGTTTATTCAAAGGAACAAACAATTATGGTAGTGCTAGTAGCAGTGCTGGAGGGACAAGAATCGATGATATTGTAGGGGCAATATCAGTAAAAAAAGATTGGATTGGTGATAAAATGCTGAACATTTATCACTCTTTAAAAGGAAATAAACAAGAAAAAGAATCTTCATACTATGGTGCAACTCCTGCATCGAGTGATTTGCGAGTCGACGAAGAAGAAGGGGGGTTATTAAGTTCGATTCGTTAGAATGTCAGCAGTGGATTTACAAAATCAACAAGTGCAATATCTTCACTAGCAAAAGCGAGCACAACATTAACAAACTTAAGAACAAGAATGTCAGATGTCTAAGCTGCAGCAGAGAACTGGAAGAGCTTTGCTGTGCTGTTCTTTTTTGGAATTTTCTTCATATTGATTTCGTTCTTTTTCTTGCCTATGTTCGTAATAATTCCAGCTAAGTTTTCCTCATTGTTTACTCTAGGCAGCTTATGCATTCTTGCAAGTATATCAGTCATGAAAGGATTTAGTTAATTCTCAAAATAACTTCTCTAAAAAGATAAAATACTCTTCACTCTAACATATTTCCTGACAATCGTAGGCACACTTTACTCGTCAATCATTGCTAAAGCATACCTGCTTACTCTAGGATTTTCTACAGCGCAAGTAAGAAATTTGATTGATTGCTTCCTTGATCTCATCAACATTCAAAATCTTTACTTTTTACAAATTTTACATAATTTGGAGTGTTTGCTCTTTTTTTTCTTAATTGACTTTTTGTTGTTTGGACAATAAAAAATAGTTATTTTCGTTAGCCTTCTTCATTTCAACAAGTTTCCCTGGAGGGGTGAATGGAGTCAAATATGTTTCTCTTAAAATACTTGGGCTAGTGAAAGGGTTTTGTTGTATGTGCTTCAAGACTGTTTCAAATTCCACTATCTGAACCATTGTTCTAGCAGACAGATAAAAAGGAATAGAACAGGCAATATCCAAGACTAGAAATCTAACAAGTTGCTCTTTTTATTTTTATTGTTTTTAGGTTTCAAAATAGCACAATTTCATATTATCCATTCTTAAAACCAAAATTGTTTCTTTAAATAACTTAGTTTTTTCCAAAGTCGTCCTACTTAACAATATTTTCAGTTTTTAAAGTGAAAATGTTATTCTTGTGGATAAAATTTAATAAGCTTGAAGAAGATTCTGCACAGAAATGGAATTCATTTCGTTAATTTAGAAGGATATGATAAATCTTTAAATATATAACTCACATTTTAAATTATTACTTGATTTTTAATGAAATACTTCTTACTTCAATTAGTTTTATATTTAGATTGATAACTGAAAGAAATAAAGTTGTGTATTTTTTAAAATTTTCTATTGAAGTAACAAAAAGAGATTAATAAAAAATACTTAGTTTTCATTATGAATGGCTAGTTCGTAGCCACTAAAAATCTGATCTTAACAAAAAAATATTATGTTAATATGGAGTAATTAACCATTGTGTTTTGATTCATTGGTGTTTTCCAAAATTTGTTCTTTATTATTCAGTAGAGCTGATATTTCTATGCTTACTCAATTTTTCTACTTCTTTACATTATTTCGAGCTTTTTTTTTAATTGAAGGCGTGTAACAATAGGAAAAGAAAGCTAATCTCATAATTTATCAATTCGGAACCTTTTCAGACAAGAGAACAATTATTTCTGTAAAAAAGATTTTTCTTTAGATTTCATAAGACTGTGAAGCTACCAAAACCATCACGAAATATGAAATAAGAAGAAAACAATAGAAGTGGCAACTTCATTGATGGTACAAAGGATAACAAAATATTGATTGTCATTCTAATTGTTATTTATTTTTTGATAAGATAATTAAAATGGTGATCTCGAAATCGATCGAAACGATGAAGAAAAGGAGCAGATCATATTCAACAATCATAAAATTGAGAACCCAATTGAGATAGTTTGGAACAAGCTGAACATCTATGCAGTTTCTAAGGTTAAAATCAAAGGGAATGATAAAAATGCAGCTGGATCATCTGCTTAAACTGTTATTTAGCGCAAACAAATTCTTAAAAATCTACATGGAGTAGCTAGACCAGGACATTTCACTGCTATCCTTGGACCTTCAGGTTAGGCTTTTTCAAATTAAACACACATGGAAGATCTCTTTTGAGGATAGTTCTGATGGATAACCATTAAAAACAGATTGTTATTCCAAACAAAATTACAAATATTGACACAATTTTACTTTTTTCTTTTCTTCTTTTGAAAAGGTTCTGGAAAGACAACCCTGCTGAATTTCTTATCTGGAAGATTAGTATCAAAGAATTTAGAAATCACTGGTGAACTACTCCTTAATGGTGATAAAGTCACTGACATTAACGAGTTCAGTGATCAAATCGCTTATGTCATGCAAGATGATATTCTCTTTGGAACTTTTACACCTAGAGGTTAGAGGGTTTCTTTAATATTTTTTAGATTACTTTTCTGTATTTTGTTTTTTGTCTGTTTTTTGCATTCTAGAATCATTTGAGTTTACTGCTCGCTTGAGATTGTCTCACAAAACAGAGCAGGAGAGATAAGAAAGAGTCGAAAGTCTAATCCATGATCTCGGTCTCACCTATTGCGCTGATACTAACATTGGCAGTGAATTAACTCGAGGAATATCAGGTGGTGAACGAAAACGCACTTCGATCGGTGTAGAGCTATTAACTGATCCAAAAGTTTTGTTTCTCGATGAGCCAACAACTGGGTTGGATTCCACCACAGCGAAATAGGTTTGCCTGTAATTAGATCGGTTATCTTAGCAAGGAGTGAACGTTATCTGCACGATCCATCAGCCATCCAGTGAGATCTTCGATTCGTTTGAGACATTGATATTGTTAGTTGATGGGAATATCATTTTCTAAGGGCCTGCGAAACAATCTGTGAGATATTTCTCCGATTTAGGATATCCATGTCCGTTATCTTTCAATCCATCTGATTTTTTCATGAAACTCATGAGCTAAGATGGTTTGATCGAAAACGAGGAGCAGCTACTTCAATACGATGAGATGCAGGTTAAAGCAGATTTCGAGAAAAGAGTGAATTTATTTGTTGAAAAGTTCAATAACAAAAACAACCAGCAAACCTAAAAATAGCAGGCAGACATACCAGCACTACTTGGAGAAGGTGTTGTGAAGTCGCCAGATCATTAGTAATGCAGTGTTTACAGGCAATTCATGTTACTGTTTCTTCGAGGAGTGATCCATTAATATAGGTCCAAATCAGGAATACTTTTGAGAACTTTTTAGAATATCATCTTCATTTTAGCATTTATTATCGTGTTCAATAATCTTGGTACTGGTATCTCAGGAATCTAAACTCGAAATGGGGCACTTTTCTTCATGATTGCGTGCTAAGCATTTGCTGCGATCACTGGTACTCTTGCTTCTTTTTCCATGGAAAGAAGTGTGTTCCTACGAGAGAGAGCTACAAAGTCTTATTCAGTAGGTGCTTATTTCTGGGGGAAAACTCTAGCTGAATTACCCTTGCAAATATTTTATCCGGTCATGTTTGTGTCGGTAATATACTACTGGGTGGGATTGAACAATTCCTCGATATCTACGTTTCTAATAGCAAATTTAGTATGCGTTTTGATCTATTGGTATGGCAGTTCTTATGGATAATTGATTTCCGTATTAGTACCAAAGTTTGAAGTTGCTGTAGCACTTGTACCAGCATTTATAATTCCTCTTATGGTGTTGAGTGGATTCTTTGTGTCTACTCAATAGATGCCAGTTTATTGGAGATATATTTCGTATATTTCGATGTACAGATATGGATATGAAGCTGCATGCATTGTAAGCAAAACAACAACAACAACAAAAAAATAAATCATTTATTCTTTTGTTTTTTCATTTGGTAAAATTTAGAATGAGTTCACTGATGAGGTGTTTTATGGGCCAGGTGGGTAAGAAATCAATCCATTGGAAGTGCATGATTTTCAACTCTCATTGGTGGCAGATTGCATTTTAATGTTTGGATTAGGTATTATAATTAGAATGTTTGCTCTCATTGGGCTCTACAGAATATCGAACCCTTCAAGACCCAAAATACAAGCAGTATCATCCTGAAGCAGAATAAAAATTGGATCTTATGGAATTTCAATTTATTTATGATCCATTTTTTGTGTATTTAAAAAAAATGTATTTTTTACAAAAAAGAGTTCTTTATGAATAGACAAATTTGGATTAATATCTTTTGAACTTACTTTTGATTTATTTGAAAACTGGTAAATAATCTGTGATTTCAACTGTGAAAAAATGAATACAGAAGAAGCTAACAAATATTAGAAATTTAAGGGATTTGGTAATCATTTATTTAACTTGTTGTAAAATAACTTCTTATTTTGAGGAAGATTTTGTAATATTTAATAATTCTCAAATTCTCCATCTTTGGAATTTTACACAGTAACAGTGATGGATTATCTCAGTAATTATCAAGTAATCGAGGTATTTTTTTAAATTGTTTTTTCAATTCTGATGCAGATTGAAAGCACTTCTGAATTGCACAGATAGCAAGAAAAACAAATTGATTTGTTTATCTCAATATCAAATAATAGAATCACAATATCTGCATATTCATGGAAAGATCCCCCCAATACTTCTAATATTTTTCTGGTAGACAAAATTTACCTCCTAAAAAAATTTTTTTTATTAGCTAGTTTCTACAAAATCAATACTATACCTAGCACTGCTGAGAGCTTCAGCTTTTACATAAAGTACATATCTATCAACTATTCAGTGAGATAGAATTTTTCAGGGGAATAAGAATCTATTTTTAGCAAATAAATAGACAAAGCTAATCAATCCTTCAAGGAAAACTAACAGCAGTTGAAGGATTTGTGTGGAGAATATTTTTGTACTTTTTCACTCCATCTTGCACATCTAGTTATCACAACAGAACTAGACTAAGAAACTCCTCTTTCATTCTGGTGTTTAGCGCATGACCTTTCTCACATATTGTGTTATATATTTGAGGAACTCTCGCCTTTGAGTCAGCGTGAAAGTATCCTATCTATGGGAGGTCAATGTCGGCAGGTCGAAATATCAAATCCTGCATCTTAGTGCTCATAAAAATAAAAGTGCAGAATGGATTCGTGCAATCTTAGACGTGCGATACCATGAAATTATACTGCTCAGACATTCGTTTCATCTGCTCTTCGACAGTCACCTTGGAGATATCTTGATTTTCCAGAAGAAACTCAGTTGTCGCAGTTTTCGCTGTTTTATCAGGTAAACTCTCATCACTGTCTTCCTCACAGAAGTTAAAATACTCTCCTTTGATATCGGAGCTGCGTGTTTTGTTGTAATCCAATTACAATGGATCCAACGATGGAGATTGACTCTCAGATTTCCTAAGAGCGAAATTCATCCAGCCGAAAAATCAAATCCAAATTAATATGAAAGAGTATGGATTATGGTAAATGATTAATCATGCGAATAGTGATAATAAGAATCTCAATCTTATGTGAGATGTACTCTCCAGCTTTGATAGAGAAACAGAGAAGAAACATTGGTGAAGAGAATAGTTTGATTTTGGGGAAAAAAATACTTATTTTGATTACTATTGTTTTTTTACATCAGAAATGCAACAAAAAAAGAGCAAAAACAAAACAATCTTTCAAAAAACTCTTCAAAATACTCCAAAAATACTAAAATCTGTAACGAGAATGACTCTTAAAAAGAGATTGATTTTCTTCCCAAGCAGTATCTTTTCGTTTATTTGAAATTGCATAATTTCGTTTACACTAATAGAATCAAAGCTTATTATTACAGATGTGAATATGGGAAAAGCTAGTTTAATCAGGTTATTATGCACAGAAAAAAAGCACTAGATTGAATGATTCTTGTTTGTAATGAAAAGAACAACTCATTTTGGTTTGTAATATGTATCCAAATAATTAAGTCAAAAATATTCAAATATTCAGAGAAACAAATGGCGTACTTTTGTATTATTTTTATTTATTCTCATTCTATTAGGTCCAACTCCTTTGAAAGTGTTTAAATTAATCATACAATTTCAATACTTTAAAACAAAAATCGCATCCCATATCCCCTAAGTATTTTTTAGCATAATAAATCTGCTTTGATTAATTAAGAAGACCTTGAAGAGTAGCACAGTCTTCTAACATAGCTACAATAATCTATCCTGAAATTAAAAATAAATAAAAATTAATTGTTTAGTTTTGGGCAAACCTAAAAATAGTGCCGTTTTAGTTTTTAATATATTTATAAAATTCACTATGAAATTTCAATCATTTTGCTATCCAATCGTTCCTGATTCTGGAAGGTATCCACGGCTTCAAGGAGCTTGCGATTGCGTAAATAAAGATACGTAGAGAGTCCAGTGATCGCAGCAATTATTAGTCCTTAGATAATTATGTATTTCATCAGAGGGTTAGATTCTTCCATCAGCTAATCTTCCACAATAATACCTTTCTCAATTGAGGGAGCCTAAGCAAAGATAGTTGACTACATAAGAGATTCCTATGGCTGATTTACTTAGCATGCAGCTTCAAAGTTTGGGAGAACATAATCAAGAACTCTTTGTCTAAACTCAGAATACAAACATTCTGTGTTTCTCTGTTCACAAAGATTCATGTACCTACCTTCATATCGAAGCTTGATGACTGTTGCGTTCCTCTCGTTGAGATATAATTCCCAGATTAAGCTACTTGCAAAATCAGGGGCTTTCTCACAATTCAAATACTGCGAATCTTAGTTGGGTGCGAATCTTCTTTCGAGGAGACACTCATAATTTGAGATATTCAAGGCTCTCATTGCTAGAGCTACATTGCTGTCATGAGCACTGTACATAATCCACTTGAGATCAGGTGTTTATCCAGATAATTTAGCATCGAATCCATTGATTAACAGATTTAAAAATGGAGTAACAAGTTATTTTGTTCCAAGATCAGTTCCAAAATCTCCATAATACCAAGAGAAACTGTTCACAAAATCGAGATCGCTAATGTCTTATTCCGAGAGAGAATTCGGCAAGGCTCTACCATTGAACATATCAGACACGAACACTTCGAAGACGCCTCCCCAGACTCCTCCTATTTCTTCGTACGAAGTGATATTACTGTTCACAGCGATGGAGACTTTCTCGAAAAGTGATGAGAAATTTTAATTGAATTGCTAAGTGAAATTCGCGTGGTCATTTTTGAAAATCTAGACTTGGTTCGTGTAGTCATCACAAAAGTCCCAAGGTTGTAGCTCCAGATCATGGATTTCTTCCACCACATGCACAGGGACAATTCCGATACCAAAAGGAAGGGAATTATTGTCAAGATAAGTTGCGTCAGAAACACCTGAAAAAGGAGGAACTCTGTATTGACTAGATAAATTACTTGGAATCTACTGAAATGCTTGAGGATACAGACCTAGAAGCTAGCAATTTGCACTGGAGATAGTACGATTTGTGTCGGTACTTCTGACATAAATCTCAGTATGGTTGTAATCTGCTGAAAGGAATTACCGTTGTAGAATGTATTCTTCTCGTAACTTTGCACCAAGGACGTAGTGCTATCTTGCACCAGTCGGCGTGAGTTCACCTTAGATATCTGTTTAGTTTTAGCCATCCCAGTAATCAGAGAAGGGTCCACGAGCACCATGTCGGAACATTTCTTAGACGAACAAGAGCTGTTGTTCCTGACAGATTGCAGAAACAAGAAGGGCAGAGAATACTATTATTGATAGAATTCTTTGGCTCATTGGAGAGTTAGTAAGTAGATGAAATAAACAAGATAGATGCAGTAGGAGCAGCAGGTTGTTTTATTCTTTAAATGTTTATTTTTATTTTATTTCTGGAATTATATTTATCTTTGGTTTTCTTATGAGTTAGAAATCAAATTTAAGGTAAGTTTTAGTGCGCACTTGGAAGGCAATTTCAGTAATAAAAGCAAAATCAAGAATTTTTCCTTATAGAAATAAAAATATTTAAAACCTTAAACTAATAATCTGATCAGAATACTACTATAATTTACAGTTTAATTATCAAAAATAAGATCAAAAAGTGCAAGTTTACCTACTTGAGTAAAGACTATTGCTAGAACTCTCTAAAATAGCCAAGAAAGATTGAGAAATTTCTTTATTTAATAGGGATATTTCTAGTTTGATCTAATATTTTGCTGATCAGAGAGGTGTATATATTGAGCAAGATTTCACCACTAGTTTAGATTAGAGAATAGAACTAATTGTATCAATGAGA
>Ga0302271_10000170_pt1 | contig 58707 bp, 46 predicted proteins | sample III_Bog_N1_1_FD_198767 | JGI IMG/M metagenome (GOLD analysis project Ga0302271, IMG submission 198767) | Peat permafrost microbial communities from Stordalen Mire near Abisko, Sweden - III_Bog_N1_1 | ecosystem: Environmental > Terrestrial > Soil > Wetlands > Peat | place: Sweden: Abisko...
ATCCCTCTTGCCTGAATATTTTTGAAATGACTAAATATTCTATCTTTTTATCTTTTTAGTTTTACAAAAATAGCTTTTATATTTATGTTTTTGGAATTGCTGCAGGATTGCAGAGCTTTGTCATCGATAGCATTTAAAGTAACAAAGAAGGAAAAACTATGGGAGTGGAACTTAAATTAGAGTCTTTGAATTGAAAATTGATTTTAACAATGAAAAACACAAAAGTTGAATCCCATATGTTAAGGTTTAAATAACTCCTCTAATCTTAGATTTTTAGAATTTATTTTGCTGCAGTATTTCAATCTCTCTCTCTCTTGTAAAGGATTCTTAATGTTCCCATTGTCTTTGATCATTCCTCTGCGTCATTGCCTGTTTGAATTTAAAGAAAGATTAATTCAAAAAGGTACATAAAGCAGCTTAAATCAATGGGCATCATACATAAAATTGCTAGAAAATGGCAAGCGCTGAAAAAGCAAATAGGCTGAAAAATACAGATTGGGACAAATTTCGAATAGGTTGTTGCTTGGAGAACAGTTTAGCTTATGGATAAAATCTTAACATTTTTGTTTATTTTGATTAGCTCTTTTCAAACCCGAATTTAGACACTTCCTGAGCAATTTAGCAGGGAACCAAAGCGTTCAGATCAGAGGGCAAATTAGTCATACTGACGAAGCAGTACAAGGAAGAGAAGAAACCAATAAACTGGGGGAAGAATTTCAAAATTGTGGGTGGGGGGATGATTTGGAGGAAAAGATTAAAGAATATGCATTGCAGCGAAATAGGAAAGATGCTGTGTATTTTAGAGCTCTAAAAGGCTAAGCTTCCTAAGAGATAAGAGAGAGAGAGAGATAGGGAAGTCAGGTAATATTGTAAACAAGTAACAGAAGGTCAAGAATAGGAAGCTCGTTTTAGAAATTTCAAAAGCATTTTTTGTTTGTTTGCAGAAAACTATGACCAGCATATTTCAGCCAGAACAGAGAGACACAGAGAGACATTATCAACGGGAGTTACTGCGTGGCTGTTGAGAGTAGCTTTTGCCGGTGTTGTTGCTGCTGTTGTTGTTTCTGTAATTGGTGTCCTATCGAGATGAGGTATATCTGGAATCTGAGCCACTGTTGCCGTAATTATTGGATCCACCGTTGGAGAAACCACTGCCAGATTGTCCGTTACTGAATCTTCCACCTTCAGCATCGCCTCCTCGACTGTACTTAGATTGATAGCCTGCAGGAGAAGAGTCTCTTGGCTTGCGATCGTATTTTTCGTTTCTGAAACCGTTGTTAGATGAATCATATTGATCAGGGCTTCTTCTTTTATTTTCATACGGGCGGCGGTTTTTATCTCGAGAATCTGATCGAGAGCTGCGGCGTCTTCTGTCAGATGGGGCATCTCTTCTGCTGGCATATCGATCTTCTTTAGGGGAGTATCTTCTTCGCTCGCTGAAGTTGTCTCTCTTTCTATCACGTTCGTTTGAGCGAGAACTCCTTCTTCTTCTGTCACCAGATCTACTTCGGCTTCTTCTATTGTTGTTGAAGCGTCCTGATTATGAAAAAAAAAGAGAATCATTTGGATACTTATTCACATACACTTTTTCATCTCTACTAGGATTCTTGTCGCAGTCCCTGGCAATATGATCGAGAGATCCACAAGTGAAACAACCTTCAGTTCTTTTCTTTCTTCCACCATTACCCAATTCGACTCTCAATTGTTTTCCCTTGAGTTCACGGTTATCCCTAAAAAAAGTCCATTTAATTTCCAATAAATATCCCTCTTTGTCTTTAAAGGATGTTGTTTTTTACTCCTTAATAGCATCTTCAGCATCCTGATGGTTTTCAAATTCAAGGAATCCGAAGCAATTAACTCCAGTTTTCTTGAGCTTGATATCGACAATTTTTCCGTACTTTGAGAAGCGCTCCTCAATGTCTTTGTCTTCGACCTTCAAGGTAGGTCAAAAAGGACATTGTAAAACAGACCCCAGCAAACAAAATACACAATATGATAATTGTAGAGTTTGAATAATAACCAAGGAACAAACAGACAATAATAAAAAATCCATCGAATTCAAGTATGTTGCGTACAGATCTATCGAGGTTGCCCAAGAACAGCTTCTTCACGTCCTTCTCTTAACTCATCGTTAGGGGGTTTTAGATCTTCTTTATTTATAGCTTAAATATTATTTTTTATTATCTCTCACTTTCTCTCCCTCTCCCACTCGAATCCTATCATGCTACACTGTAATGTTTCTTTCAACTCTTATTATTACAAAAGCTGTCGGTAATTAGTAGTTTATTGCTTGAAATAGAAATCACTCCTCTCTCTCTCTCAATGTCAAAAATTGTAGAAAATGTATTTTGCATGAAAAATCTTTTTTTATCGTTTTTTTGGTAAATGTTTTATTCAAAATCCTTTTGATTATTTTATTTGAGAAAATGAAATAAAATCAATAAAAATGCATCAAATAGTCAGTGCTTAATAGAATAAATCTAAATTAGTATTTCAATATCAAAGCAGAATTTAAATGGTGAATCTATTGTGTTTATAGACAGAAATAATGATCGTTCTAAAGCGAAAAGGGATATTATTTGCATGGTTAGTTATGAGAAGAAAAAAACAATTAAAATAAAAAGGTATTTGAATTAGTTGGTGTAACCAAAAAGGGAAAGACGTGATCCTACTGAATTAGTCTAAAAGGCTGGGGAATTAGTCTCATAAAATTGCATAGGGGTAGAGAGGGAAAATAGAAAATAATAAAATTAGAAAAGAAATAATCAGCGATAAAATAATCAAAACTCAACAAAAAAATGATAAAATAATAATAAAATCAAGAGTATTCTAAGAATATCGACACCTAACCCTTTGGTGCTCCCCCTCAGTAATTTGCTGGCTAAGGCTCTACAGGAACTGGCGGCTTCTTTGAAGACACTGATTATGAGTATGAAACCAGAGAGTACTTGTCTTCCAACGGTTAGCCTGAAGATCACTAATAATACTCCTAATTAGCCTAATTAGGTTCAACAAGTCCTCAGATATTCAGTCAACAACCTTTCGAATAAGACTTCCCATCCACTCCTTATAGATAATGTTTCTCTGAGGAGGAAAGACATTTCCTTGAGGAGGAAAGACATTTCTCATTCGACGAAGGGTATTCTGGTGAGAAACTCGAATCTATTCAGGGCAACCATAAGGATAACTTCTTTTTGAGATCTTATGAAAGCCAAGAGGAAAGCCATTAAAACTGTGATGATGTGCCGTCGCTATTTTACTATTAAGATAGCAATATCGCCCCACAATAAGATTCATACTATTCTCAATTAAATCCTATTGAAGAGAATGTCCAGGAAGAACTTTAGTGTATTTCCCCCACACAATCAACATCTGCAGGCCCTTCCTAATAAGGCAAAGAATTGCCCACTCCTACCACCAAAAGGTAGAAGAAGAAAAATATAATGCGTAAAAACGCATGCGAGGAAACTAAAAACCTCTTCAACTATATTATGCCCTCTATTGAAAAAAGCCTTTAATAACATTAATAATGGAGAAACTTGAATTAATTGAAGAGCCAAGGGAACCACAAATCTATTGTGTTTCTAAATGCGTTGGCTAAAGAAGCTTAAGCCCTCAAACCAGAATAACACTAGTTGTTCTAAAAAGACTTTGAAAAGATCGTAAAGAAAGACCTTAGGATCTTAGCCTTGAACCAACAGAAAATGGAGGTAACTTTCGTCATTCTGAGCTATGCCGATTCTCTTATGACGGTGATCAATAACCCAAATCGATTCAAATCGATTAAGAAGGCGAAATTAGCTCATGGTGGTTAACAGGTCAAAGTCAGAAACTCCCGCAGATGAAGGTTTCTTGTTACTTAAGAGGATAAATAATAGAAAGTTGAAAAATTGCTCTTAGTAATTGAGTTTATTATGTTTTGTGTTCCCTATTCAATTTTTTGGATGCAAATTAACGATACTTTCAATATGGGAGGGAATTCTTTGTTAGAATAATATAATATCCTCTTGATTTATAGGATTTAATCTGAAAATAGTACTGCGCTATCAACATTAAAGGAAATAATTAGGTTTAAATTTGAAGAGATTTTGATGTTTTACTAGAAAGAGAATAGTGCCTCACGTGTGGGGTAGTTATTGTAATTGAATTGCGCCAATGGTGGATAATTTGCTGATATTTGAAAGTATCTGGTTGTAATTTAAAAATAAAGATTTCGTCATCTGGCTAAGTAACAATTTAAATCTGTTATGGTCTTGAAATCCCAGTCATTTGATATTTCTTAGGTCACCAAAAAACAGTGTGATTAGCAACCAATAAAGCGTAGTGTAGTGGATGCACACTGGGCGTTTTATGTTCAGAAGTCGTGAGATCGAAACTCACCGCTTTAACCCTTTTTATTGGAGATTAGTTGAAGCTCTTTTTAATTAAAACTTGTTTTATCTTCAATTTGTTTGATTTCTTTAAACAAGCATGATTTAGTACAAAATAAATGAACAGGGCAAGAACAATATTGAATTAACTCTTAATCAAGCAATATTTTATTCAAATAGCAGTGTTGCTTGCTTAAATCTTTTCATTTCTCTCTTGTTTATTTATTGTGAAAATAGCAGTGATTGGAATATGATCGGATGGAAAGCCTAAACTTGGTAATCCTTTTTCTTTTGCGATTTTATCTATGGGCAGCTCAGCAACCTTCTTAAACTCGAGATCTCTCATTTAGGGATTGTAGAAAATATAATCTAGATTGCCTTTAAACTGATAAAATAATAATAAATACAACTTTTCTTAAAGCTGTTACAATTATCTTTACCTTCGAAGTATAGTTCGTGAACTAGGGGTGTACTCCCTTTCCTAGATAATTCTCATACGCGCTCTTAAGTTGAATCTGAAGAGTATCTTTATACTTCTTAAAAATGTATTTTAAATCATTTAATCTGACTCTTTATTTAAACATTTCTTCGATCCTCTCTAAACTGGGTTCAAGTTGTTCTGTGATTAACTTGACTACGTTACTATTCGGTAAAGAATTGAAATCACCGCAAAGGATAACATTGCTATCGTGATTAGCTAGTTTCCCTAGTTTCTCCATTATCAGTGCAGATTAAAGCAATTTAATCTCTTCATTGGAAGGGTTCCAAAAGAGGTGAGTATTCGCTAAGAGGATCTTTGTGGTAGATTCAAGATGAATAATATCTAAAATCTAGCAGCTATTGTTTTTTCTGTAGTGTTCCTTGCTCAATTTCACTGGTGTCAATGCATCGAAAATCAAAGATTCAGAGGAAACAACTCTAAATTTGTTTTTTTTCAGAAGAATCAAGATGCCTTCTTCTCTGATTGGTTTAGCCAAATAATAGCAATCATATCCCATCGATTCAAACGCACTCTTGTAGAATTATTCGAAATGATCGACTTCCTGCATGCACACGATGTCACTGTTTAATTCTTTCAGTTCTTCAACCTATGTGCAAATAAGAATTTATTTTAGAATTATGCATCAACAATTACTATTAAATGACTTCTTTAGCCAAACTCTAAGTGGTCTTTTTCGCAGTATTCAAAATATTTTTGATCAGCATACAGATCAGCCAGAATATTGTAGGATGTGCAAGAGATGCATTGTGTTCCTGTCTGCTGCTCCATTATTTCTGGCACAGAAAGATATTGCTTGGAGATAATTAAATGATAAATCAATTATCGTCAATTTGATGAGTGCTTATTTTTAGTTTAATTCTTAAAAAATAATGTTTTAGCAATTTTGTTTGGCCTCATTTACTTAGACCTTACATTGTTATTCCTTCTTGCTAAAGTTAGCTACAAGGCTTTCTGAAATAAATCCCTCAAACATAATCTAAATCTCAATATTGTCCATTAATAATTTAAGTTCAAAGAAGGTATTAAATTAATGAATTAAGGATGAATAAGTGACTGATAGTTCTTTACAAATTTTCATGTCTATGAAAGCATGAGAGAGAAAGAGAGGAAACAAGAAATAAGAAATCGTTTCTCCATGAGAAAAAGAGATGAGTAAGGCGTAGAACATACCATCAGATATTTTAGAATTACCAGTTTCCAGTGTTATCTAGGGCTTCAAGATCAATGCCATCTCCAAAACCAATATAACCAAGATTTGTAAAAGAACGGTCTACAAGTTTTATGTCTATTTTGTGGGAATTTTCAAGAGATTAATCATCATCATCATATCCACTGTCTGAACTATTCTCTCCGTCTCCATCGTAAATATCATCGTCATAGAGTTCATTATCTTCCAAAGAAGGATCGACATACTCTTCACCTTGTAGCTTTGCTATGTCAATCAGAATTTGCTTTCGTTTTGTATATTCTGCTTGTTCTTATTCTGTCTATTTATATTCTTGAGGTGCAGTTGAACCCTTAAGCCAAGGATGACCGAGCATCTGCTAAGCTGTTGCTCTTTTTTCAGGTACTGAATGAAGCATTGGCATCATGAAACTTTCAAATGCCTTTGCTTCTTTTTCCTTCATTTTATACCTAAAAAAGACTTAGAATTAAAATCTTCATCGAAACTATTTACTTTTCTATTAGAACAGATCTCAGGGGCCAATATTGAAGCTAAGGGATTCTTCTCAGATTTCCATTTTGATCGAAGTATTTCTGGAATTCAAAAAACAATTATTACGTCTTCAATTTAGTAAAATTATTCAAAAAGTTGGAAATACTTTAGACTTTTCTCCTCTCTTGGCAAATCCTTTAGGGAACTTTTTGCATAGCTCTTCAATCTAAGCAAGATGGTCATCATTCTTAGAGAAAGTTGGCCCTTTGCGTGGCTCAAAGAGAAAATCACCTGTTAGCATCTCGAATAGCATACAAGCAAGACTCCAAACATCAGCTGTTTCGTTATACTTGCTACCAGTAATAACCTAACAAAAATAATAATAGTAGGAATTTTAATTTAATGAAATAATCTCTTCCTACCTCTGGAGAGCGATATTATCTGGTTTGAATTTCAGTAGCAAAGTGATGAAATGTCCAGCAGGCATTGCCAAGATCAGCAATCTTAAGCTTAAAGTTTTCGTCCAGATGAGGACCTCTCATCATTTTATTTTTATCTAGCAGTTTAGTGTTAACTTGTGAAAATAATTGCTTTTCATCAATCTTTTCAGGTTCTTATTTTACACAATCTATTGGAACATTTGTTGGTTAAACGGTATTTTCTTAAATATCTTAACCTTTTTGTTCTGCCTATCTTCTTTTCTTCTTATTTATTTTTTTACGCAGGTTCTTCTTTTGCTTTTTCGTAAGCCCTGGCTACTTTAGTTTTTGTTCAAGTTCCTTCAAATTACTTCCATCATTTTCGTCATCATCTCCTTCATCCTCTCCTCCACTTTCAGCTTAATTGACTGCTTCAACTTTTGGCTCAACAATTGTTTCTGGCTGTTTCTTCTCTTCTTCCACATGAATTCCAAGTTATTTGCGTATTTTATCAAGTCGTTCTATGAAGAGTTGATTTTTAGTAATTTATCCATTATCTACGATATCAGCAATTTCTTCTTTTGTTAGTTGAAGGAGAACGTTTTCTGGTTTGAGATCTGTATGGATGACTGAACAAAAGCGATGGAGGAAATCAAGTCCTATGAGCACTTGCTTTGCAATTTTCTTGCACAGATGCATAGGCACTCCTTGGTAATTATACCTCTTGATAACTTCGAGAAGATTCACACCAAGAATCTCAAACACAAAGCAAAAGTGATTTCCATAGGGTCCTTTATATACAAAGCTATTTAGGAGTTACACTACTTAGCAATCATCTTTGCTAAAACTATTTTTCTTTTCCTAATTTGAAACAAAAATCATTTAAGTATTTCAATGGATTGAGCAGATAAAGCTATTAAAAATAATGCAAATCTTTTCTTACTCCTGCATAATAATGTTGAAGACTTTTCATCCATTCAGGGTCTTTGCTCATACGGGCTACTTTTTACAAGATTTCTACTTCATCGAAAGCAGCTTCCATGTAGTGAGGGGCACTTTTTTGGATTTTGAGAGCTACGTAAGTATCGAATTTGAAATCTTTTGCTAACCAAACAGTAGAGAAATGGCCCCAGCCAATCTTTTAAATTATGACATAGCGTCCATTAACTGCTTCTCCAATATGGACAGGGTGATATCCTCCAATCTTATAATCTTGAACTCCTTCATCCTCGCTATCATTTTCTTTATCGATTTGTTCCATCAACTCTTCGAATGTTTGTCTTTATATTTTTAAATAAGATTTGAAAATCCTAAAATAAATAATTACTCATGATTTGCATTAGAAGTTTCATCCTGAATCATTTATTCTGTTGGCTATTTCGCAGGTCCTTCATGATATGAATACCCATAATTATCCTCCGAGAAAACAAGTTATTGCTAGGGAGGAGCAAGTACTTGAGCATTGGATGGCTGAAAAAGAGCTTATTTTTGAACATACAATCCTTAGTGCTGCTAATATTTTTGACTTTAAGCTTGCTATTGTTGCTACTACTTGTAAAGACAATCTTCCTCTAAAAAGCAAAAATCATCTGAGAATTTAATAATCAGAGAGAGACAAAATTTACCATAGAATGCTGGCTTAGTTGTAGTAAAAGTCTTAGTTGATTCTGATTCGACATATTTCTAATTAGGCAAATGGAAACTTTTAAAAATAAGCTAAAATCTATTTAATCTTACAAAATTTTCTTTTTCAGTTCCTGTTTTGTTGAGAATGAATGAATTCGAATTAGCCTAGCTGGTTGGAGTGGCAGTGCTCATAAGTTTCTTAGTAAGTTACGCATTTGAAGAAGAGAGTGAAGATAGTTGAGCAGCTGTCGATTAATTCAAGCTGACTTGTCCTAAGTATGAACTGCCTGTTATTGTTTAAGAAACGATGTTAATGAAATGGAATAAAGTGCATTTCAAAGTACTTTTAAATCGGCTATGAGCTATTTACCTTCTGAATACATGATTGATGAATGATTGTTCTCTGCTTATTTGAATATCCTTTCTAAATCTTTGTTTGTTTTCTTGCTTTTTAAATTTGCCAAATTTAATATTTTTTGATTGATTGATTTTCTCTTCCTCTTTTTCAATTCGAGCAGAAGGAAGTGAAATCTTTGAAAATTTTAAACAGCCATGTCAATTATTTCAAAAATTATCAAGCTTTTTGTTTTAAGACAAACAAAAGGAAACAAAATGATAGTCCATTCTATAAATAAAGAATGAAGCTAAACACTCTTTTTTCAAATTTGTTTTCTCAACAGCAAAGAAAAACTAGAGAGAGCATTATTAATAAAAATCCAACTTATTTGCATTCAATACCATATGTAAAATGTTAATAGTGGAGTAGTCAATTTGAATAGAAGACTTCCTGAATATTTTTGAGTAGTCAAGATAAATATTGATAATAAATAAAGATTATTCTAACTTGAGATTTTATCATAAAACAAAACAAAATACAATCACAAATGCATCATGAACTTTTGACAAATAAAATACATTTATTAAAGTATCTGGATCTGATTTTGTAACAGACTAATAAGCCTATTCTATTAATTAATATTTGATTTTTCTTAGAATGTTTGTTGTCTTTCAAAACAATTTACTTTCTGATTTGTAGATAATAGTAGGCAACTGATAAATAAAATCATATTCAAAACTAGAGGTCTTTTATTGCAACTGACTTCTGTAACTCAAATAAAAATAATCATTTACATTATTATCGTCTCTCTATTGGTTTAATAATAGTTTATGTAATTGAAATCTTAAATATTACTAAGAATATATTCACTTAAAATAACAAACATACAACAATAACTTTCTTCCTCATGAACAAGTTTTTTCCTTCAGATGGCAACCTTCCTCTGTTTTTACTGTATGTTCAAACAACATCGACCATTAAGAGTTGGAATTCGTTAGTGTATATCCTAAAGAGCATCCAATCGAAATACAGAGTCCTACCCAGAAGTTCATCGACATAATAAGCATCATAACCAGCATATTGGATATTTAGAAAAAGAAGTGGAATGTCGTGATTTCAATCGGATACATTTTTTGTTATGATCTCTTTCTGATAAACTATTCGATTCGAGGAAGGAAACAAGAGTGACAAAAGGAGTATAAAATTGTCAGAACCAATCCAAGAATCGCATAGCCAACACTTGAGCTAGACTCAGCATACCATCTGTAATAAAAAAATAATTAAACAGGAAATAAGCAAAAGTGTCTTACTTTTCAAAGATAAATTGAATATCTCTGGAGAACTCCACAACCATATGCATCATTTTTGAAAAGTTTGTTTGCGATGTTGTTTAGTTAAGAATCGAGGGAATACAATTAAATTTTTATTTTTATTTCCCAAGTTAAAGCTTACAAAATTTGTGACTTTTAAGCTATTATTGGCTTTCTAGAACAAATTAGAAAGATCTATAAATTTCCATGAGAACTGTGATTTGCTTGGGGAATCTTCCATTGATTTTAAAATGAAATTTATGGTCTGTTTAATTAAAGGATTTAAGAAATTAAAGTTTTCATATTTTTACAAAAGAAAGCAGACACATTAAAAAATCAATTTCTTTTGAACTTGCTATCAAGAGTAGAGATGTAAACCACTCATGATTCTTGTACATTTCTTTATTTTATTTCTTAATTTTACATGTAATAATATTCTAATCGAACTTTCAATTATTTTCTAGATTTTCTTAGTAAGGACAAAAAAAGTACGATCAATTGAAAAATGAAAATTTAGGTAAAAGGCTACAACAGCATGAAGAAGTATTTTCAGATATTGGAGGTGAAATTATCGAAGCATATTAAGGTTGCTATTAAAGCTATTGTGCAGCAAAAGAGGATCCATAACCATTCTGAAGATTTTATCGATCAGCTAGATTAATTTCTCGTCGAGAACTTGATTCTTTAAATTCACTATTATCGTCCATTCTTGATCCTTCTATTCCTCCCCCATTCAATAACTTCTGTTCGAGGTAACTATTTTATTTCTCCGCTTAGTCTATCAGATGAAACTAAGAGGGTACTTCTAGCGTATAGAACTGAGAAGAAGTTCTTCGTGAATTTTATTACTATTGCAGCCGCTGTGTCAAGAGCTAGTCTTCTCTGTAGATGCCTTCATGCAATGCATTCGTATGAAGATTATGCATAACTCCCTTTCCATCTTTTTTGTCGCGCACGAAATTCCCAACAAAAATCTCGCAACTTTCATAATAAACTTATTTGCCTCTTCCATGCCTTTCTCCCTTTTCAAAATTCCCTTAGTAAGTATCTCCATTTATGTAAAATAACGATCCATATCCAGTCCTTTCTCCTTGCACGAATGTTCCCTCGTATCTTTATTGAGTCTTTTCAATTTCAATGCCTTAGCCATGTTTTCGATTCACTACAAAATCACCTAGATACACAGAATTATCTGAATTAATTAAGATTCCTTTTCCATTTTTCGCATGACTTGAATTCATTTAGCCAATATATCTTGCTCCAGTGTAGTCAACAATATTTCTAATCATTGGCTTTAAGTTTTCGTTTTGAGGCTGTTTTAAATTCAATTTAATGCTCGTGAGATAAATGAATCGCTCTGCGAAATCGTTGATCATTTGGATATTTTCTTGAGACAATCTCTTGCACACAATATGGTCAATAGGTTTTTCGATAAAGGAATTCTCTTGCATCAGGTTATTTGCAAGTTGCTATTCTGAATGAATGTTCAAGCTGTGTGTGTTCCTATTTATAAATGATCCTTTTTTATCTTCTCCAAGAATCGATCCCTGTTTCTGAGAGGTATCATTTATCGCACCAGGTGTATATGTATCGATGCGCTATGAAGGCTTACTTTCGAAGATGATGTTCATCACAGATAGTTTTGGTTCTAGATTTTTGAAATGGATACAAAAAGACTTTGAAAGAAAGAAAAAACTTTTACAATGCTAAGTAATCCTTAGCACTCTTCTAAGATCCAATTTGGTTACTTTGCCTTAAATATTGAATCTAGTTAATAATTAGTTCTAAACTAATAATTGTTAGAAATTGGATAGGTGTCAATAAACTGTTTAATATGTTTATTGAAATTTATTAAAACAGTTAAAGGCTTCTAACACAAATTACTACTTGTCCATTTCAGAACTTCGAAAGAAGCGACACAGTTCCTTTATGTGTTTAATTAGTCAATGACTATCTTTTTCACAATTTTTCTGAATTTTTATCTATCCAACACACAAATGTCATCTATCAAATAATCAAATAAAAAATATTTTTGAAAAACTTAATGCAATTGTAGTTATTTCAATTCTTTCCCAAAATAACAGTTTTAAGATTTTTTTTGTTTTCATAAAGAATAGATTTTTCTTTTTTTCACTAAAATTTCATGTCCTAAAGTGAAAGAGTTCAGAAAGAAGATCAGATAATTAAGGGAAGGGTGAGTATCTTTTCTGGATTTGGAACGTTGATTTAAATTCATAATCTGAAAGAAAATTATTGAGAAAAGTAAATAAAGAGAATCTTGAAATAAAAGGAAAGAGGATTAATGTCACTAAAAGAAGCAGAAGTAGTTCCTAAGAAGGAAGAAAAGAAGGAAGAGGCTCCTAAAAAGCCAGTGTCTCTGCTTGAGGGTATTTTATATCTAGCTTATTTTAAAATCCTGATTTTTTTAATGCAGAATTAAGGAATGAAGTTCTTTAGATTGAAAAGGGCATCGCTTAGAACGATATTAAGACAGTTCTTAAAGTGACTAAGGGAATGAGAAGATTCAAAAAGTATCTTAAGGCTCATCACTTTGCTAAAATATGGGCAGTCGTATTTCCAACAGAAACAGATCTTAAATTCGAATCTTTCCCTGATTTCGATGCAACTTTCGAAGAAACCTTTGATCTAACTAAGAAAAAGGCTTAGAAACTATCGAAGTTACCTGAATTCGATTTCTTCTTCAGAATTCTGCTCCTCTCATATTTCCTCCAAGTTCAGAAAGTTGATGATGTAAATCCTAACAAATTAAAAAACGTTCAATTTAAGAATCTCTTTTTGTTAATCTTAGGCTTATGAGTTAGCTGGAAAGCTGTTTGGCAGAGTGTCAGAGATAAACAAGAAGCATTTCGATTAATTGAGCTCTCTTGTGTATTTCTTCTATGTTCATACTCGAGAACTTAAGGGACAAATCTCAGAAATCAGAGAGTAAGTTACACAAAGAAACCCTTTGATTCTTTTTTTAAAATCCTTTTTAAAATAGGGAACTCTTCGATGCCTACAGAGGAGTTTGCTTAAAGCACAATGAACTTGCTTAAGTAATTTTAATATATTATTATGCAACATTTTCATATTCTTTATTGAACTAGGCTACTTTGATCAATGCCATTCTACGCAATTATCTTCACTACAATAACTATGAATAAGCATAGCACTTTGTCTCCAAGATATCCTTCCCTGAGCATGTCTCAAACAACGAGACCATTCGCTTTTTGTATTACACTGGAAGAATAAAAGCTGTCCAAGCAGAATATTAAGACGCGCATAATTACCTAAATCAAGCATTAAGAAAGGCTCCTGAAAGCTCTGGACTTGGTTTCCGTTTGCAAGCTTAGAAATTATCAATCATCGTCGAGTTTTTGCTAGTAATCAACTATTTTAAGGAAATCTTCAAAATTAATCTTATTTCCTTTTCTAGGGCAATATTCCAAGCAGAGAAGTCTTCATGAAATAAGAGTATTGGAATCCACTCTATCCTTATTATAAGATAGTTCAAAGCGTCTTAAAGGGAAACCTCAATGGATTCAGTCAAGTTGCTGCTTAATTCTAGACTCAATTCACTAAGGACAAAAACTATTCCCTTATTTAAAGGTAAATATCTTAATTATCTGAATCAATTAATAATTTGTTTATATTCGTAATCTCCTTAGACTTGAGCAGACTGTTATCAAGACTGGTCTGAAGAAGATTAACCTTTCTTACAGCCGTATCTCTCTTGCCGATATTGCTGAAAAGTTAAATCTTCCCGCTGACAGTGATGTTGAATTCATAGTGGCTAAGGCTATTCGTGATGGTATCCTAAATGCCAAAATCAATCACGAAAAGCAATACATCACAATCAAAGTAACTACATAGTTATTTTTCCCAAATTAACTAAAATATTTTTTTTGAAAATCAGTTGGAAAATGATATCTACAGCTCAAATAAGCCATAAGAAGCTTTCTAGAAGCGTATTTCTTACTGCATGAGCCTTTATAATTCGGCAACCAAGGTAATCTCCATTAATAATTAAATATTTTAAGAACACATCTAATCCTTAATTTTATTTTGATTAGGCACTCTAATATCCAGATACCAACTATCAGGTTGAAAATAAGAGTGATGACGAAGGTGATGATTTAGATGAAGAAATCGATATTTATAAAATCATGGAAGAAGAAGACGATTGAAATTTAAATAACTGTGATTATTCATTAATGCTAGTTATGTTTGAGCTACGCTCATTTCTATTGCCTGTGTTTTAATAATTAAACCAACAAGCTGTTTGTTATTCCTCTCTCTCTTTTGAATATTATTAAACTTTTTAGAAATTCATTAATAAATAAATATTAATGGACTGAAATATTACTATTTCAATAACCTGATAATTAATCAGAGTTTTATTTCTTTCTTTTTGAACTGCTACAAAGTTAATGATAGTTGTGTTAATTTCTACTAATATAAAAAATATATTTAACTTCTTGGAAAATTTAGTTAATTAAATATCATTCGTTTAGTTTGGATCTCAGTACTAAGTTGAGAGAATATTAGCATTTATTAATATTTAAATGTTCTTGATTAATGTGTTTTAAGCAGTCTTATTTAGTTACACTGCTTACTCACTGATAATATATCTTCTTCTTTGGATTGATCTTAGATCTATCAAACAACAGAATTATTAAGCATACTTATGATTCTTTCAAACAAACAATTAGTTTAGCTTACTTTGCTGAATTATCCCTCGAGTACAGGGAAATCTCTTCACTGAGAATGTTTTCAAATAAGTTTTTAGTTTCTGCGGGCAGTGTCAAACTTTTATATGATTCATTGATTGCTGCATCCTTAGATTTACTCTTCATAACTTAGAGTGAGCTAGTATCATTTCCAAGAATATACGAAATATTCATAATTTATAATGAATTAGATAATTTTCTCTATGCTAGGTTTGAATTTCTTCGTTGCTTTTCACTTGAAATAGCCTATCTGCTTGGCCTCAATTAAGAATTAAAGCTGAAAATCATGTCACTTTATCTTCTCCCTTCGCTAATCGATTTATCCATTGTTTTGCTCTCTGAGATGTTAAGAATTGATGAATTATCCAGTTAGCTTTTCTTATTAGTAGTTGAAAAGCTAAATGCTCTATTTTTGAACAGTTTCGGAGTGTTAGTTTAGCTTGAAATCTCCAAAATATTAGATTCATAGCTATTAGTCAAATTCTTATTCCGTGTTGCTCTTTCATTTCTCCAACTCTAGTTCTTTTGCTGCTTCTCTAACTGTTGAGTTTTAACTGGTAACACCCATTCCGGTTTATTATTAATAACTATCATCCAATCTTCATGAAGTGGCTCACAAGTGTAATAGTTCTTGCCAGGCAAAAATATCTAGAAAAATCAAAAAAGTAAGTTTAAAAGGTAAACAAACTCTTTCATTTTACTTGATCGTGCATGGTAAGAGGAATTCTGGTGATATCAAAATTGCCAGAGGAAATCAACCCAAGGGTTACCTAAGATTAATAACAATAATTCAATTTTCTGAATGAATTTAAAGGCAAAACTTCTTACCGACAAGCCCCATTTCATTAAGGGAAGATCTTTTCCTTAAAATATTTTGAAATAATCTTTGCGGGTAACCGTTTCGCTTTGAAAGTCTTTGAGTTCTAATGAAGTTGTGCCGATAACAATATGCTCGCAGAGAAGAGTTATCTTTAAAGAGCTTTGTTTCTTTAAGAATTAAGTGACTGCATTACGATTTTCAGCAAAGAAATAAAGCACCCTCAAGCTGTTGAGAGGAATAGAAAATACTGTTTGATCCTTTTAGCATTTAATTGCTAAGTCGAAATCTATTTTGTATCGCTCTCGGATGTCCAGAAAGCTTAATTCAACGTAATAATCCATGTTCTCTTCTCTTTATTTAGGTACTTCCTCAATCGAATGGATCAATATCATGAATCTGAATCTCTCCATTTCTCTATTCATATCAGATTTGTTCTCTGAGATTACTTTGCGACTAGGGAAGTTATTCTCAATAACAACTGTAGTCTCAGGCTCAACATTGAATTCCCAATCTATTTAAATTAAAAGGCTAAAGGAACGATTCTAAAAGAAATGAGAGAATAATTACTCAATGGCATGTCTCTGATCATAGAATTGTCCATGAAATTATTGACCTTAGATAAATTTGGAGCATTAAAAGCTGAATAGAACCCCTTGAAACCGGTAGCTGATGCTAAGGATATTCTAGTCTCATCTGTGACAGGTACACCAAGAAGGTTTGCAAAGTTTGTTTCGGCTTGTACTAGTTTATCGATTTCTACAATGAGATTAAAACTTTTTGATAAAATTCAGTGAATAAATGAACAATCTCCAGAGGAATCTTACCACTCATCACAAACACGGTGTTCTTAATAAAGCATAGGAGTGTCAATGTGTTTCAGATCAGTGCGAGAAAGCCAAGGAAATGTCATTCCCCTATGCTGAAAAATATTCAGGTTAAAAGAATATAGAATAATGAAAGAAAGATTAGGAGTTATTTCTACTTGGAGATGCTTATCAGCAGATATGATCATTTTGAATGTGATTGATTTTGTCAAAGTATGAGAAGCAAAGACTATTTCACAATACTTGCATACTTTATTTCGTTAATAAGTCTCTTTCTCTGGCTATTTTGGATAAATTGTGCAGTCAAGCAACTCAACAGTCAAAGCAATTAAGTAAATTATTACACTGATGTTTGCTGAGGGTGAGATCATAATACCACTTGACGTAAAATCACTGCAATTAGTAATCGAAGTAACATCAATAGAAAGTGGACATTTGTCTATTAAAAAGCCATGAATGTTCACCAGCCACCATTTACCAGTATTATCTCTAATGAAATCTCCAGCTATTTCTTGAAAATGAATCCCTAGCATCTACCCAAAATATCTAGCTACACTATCAAGATAAGGAGTAGTCTCTTCAACAAATTTTCCTTTTTGAGTTTCAATAATCGTGCAGTTGTCCATGACTCTCATGCGTGTTACGTATTTTTCAATCTGCTAAACATGATCTTGATTCTTAAAATCTCTTTTGTTAGTGATTATCCATGAGAATGGTCGGTGATCTCGTCTCCAAATTGTTCTGCAAGTATACGCTTTTGGGCCATTGCTTCTGATGAATCGTTGTAAAGCAGTGATTTGAGTTTTCTCTGCAAAGAGACTCTGTGCCATCATTTCAACATCTCTTGATTTCACGAGACTCACATCATTCCCTACCAGTTCCATGTTCCTATAACAGGGCTAAATACAAACGTTACATTTAAATGGCTTTCTCTGAAGTAAATACCTTTTTGAAGAGACAGACAATTTCTTCAGGCATGTTAGGTTTTCCAAGTTTTTAGAAAATTGTACGCTTTGAAAATGAGTCATTTCTGTAAATACATCCATTTTTAGCTGTGAAGAACCACATTGCAGGCAGTTCTCCATCGTTGAATATTATTGTATCAGGAATCCAAGCATGTATTCTTGGCCCTGAGCTTTTAGAATCGTCTGGCTTTCTAGCCATGTATTTGAAAAAGAATAAATAAGGCATTAGTCTTTCAGAGGAATATTGGTATTTGCGCTCGTAAGAAGGAATATCCAAATCAATCATGGAGACTTTTGAAAGGAGCTATTTGAACTTCCTTACTTTAACAGCATGCTTCTCAATGCTAATAGGATTCCTAGGCTTATGCTCTTTCTTAATTTCTGTTAGAAATGCATTAGATTCAATTTCAGGAGTCTAACCACGTTCTTGAGCTGGGCTCATCTCGAGTTAAGAATTTTCAGGATATTCAGTAATCACACTAATTGCAGCCATTTCTGCTTTTTTTATAATTCAGCAATACCAACCTAGAGATTTAAACTTGCTGCAGCTATGCTACTTATTCTAATACTTTTTCCCCTTTTTTGGAGATGTTTAGATCTATGTCCTAAACCTTGTTTGTGTTTAGTTGCTTTTTTATAAATTTGTGCGCTTACTACTTAGTCAAGTATTATAAATCTGAGGGTAATCCTTTCAGTTAAATCCTTTTTGTTATCTCTCTTTTACAACTTTGATAATATAATTAGTGAACGGGTAATTAGAGTTTAAATATTAGGTCAAGAATCAAATACTGTTGAGACTAACAGTTGAGAAAATAAGATTAGTTTTTATTTTACGAGAATATTACTTTTATAATAAAATCAAAGAGCATCCGTATAACTTTGAAGCTTCATTTAATTATTTTTTGTTTTCATTTGATGAATTGGGATACTTTCAATACATACAAACATGCAAACTGTATCTCAAAGGTATTTCTCATTTTTTGCGATCAACGTCAGTCACAAAGAAGGATGTATTTTCGAAATCTTCTCGAAGTGGGTTATAACCACTTTTAGTTTCTGCCCAATTCTCTTTGCTGTAAGTATCCATGAACTAAAAGCTCTTGAGGGCTTTCCCTTTTTTATTGCATACTATATTATACATGTGTGAGAGAATTCTAAAGTCTGTTGGAAAGAAGATATCAGCCTAGCCACGCTTGACAAGGTAAGTTGGGAAATCTTTCTTTTCATAAGACTTGGAGAGTTTTTCAGAAACTACAGGTGCGTTAGTACCCATCTTGACACTTTCAGCTGTTTTGAGCATGTCGAAATCTGCGAAAATTACATTTTAGTTTGGAATGTGAGTATTAATATGTTTTAGCACTTTCAGAAGGAAAGTGGGTATGAACATATTATTATCTGGTTACTTGAAAAACCATCGCAGCACCGATTAAACGAACCCTCCCTGGATACTCTTCTCTTCCTCGATATGGTCAAGAGTAGGCAGAGATTTGAAAATTTATAGAAACTCCACAATAAGAGGATCATTAATGGCGGTTCTCACTTCTGTTAGATTTTCGTTTCCGTTTTCATCAGTAAACTAAACTGAAGCCTACTCATTCCATTCTGCAGAGTTCTTATCTTTCTTGTAGACTCTATCATGAGGCATATTATCGAGTACTTCCAGAAACAAGAGGAAATGATGTTGACTCTTCTGTAAAGGCTTAAAGTTAAGGAAATCGTCATTGATTATCTTAATTTATCCTCTTTCTATTAACTTCGAATGGTCTCTTGACAACTTCTCTAATGCTTTTTTGCACATTTAGGGCGATATCTCCACAATGGTGTATTCTATCTGAGCATAATAACTTTGTTCATAGTTTTTAAAGTACATAAGGATAGACTAAGCTGCACTAGCCTGTCCTGCTCCAATTTCGACAATACGAATTTTATCATCAAAAGGACTAGCAACAGCACTAGATTTCTTGTTTCTCTACGTTTCTTCATGTTGTAATTTCATTTTTTCCATCGTTTAATGCATATAATTAGCAATAGACATGCCGTAATACGGTTTGAAGATCTCACTTGGAGTCAGCCAAGCATTTTGAGGGTAGTACTCTGCTAGTTTGCGCTGATATTCTTCATAGCCCAATAAGTCCTTAAAAACAATTGGCTGCTTCATTTCACCTATCTGCAAATCATCTTTAGTGAAGTATCCGTCAGCAGCACTGTAAAGTCTATCATAGACAAAATCTCTTGTGAGTAGAGGAGATTTCAGAGGCGCTTGCTTCTTTGAGAAGAAAGAACTACTTTTGGTAAATAAATAAGAGAAAATGTACCTCTCTCTCTGTCTTAATGCTATCATTTGAGATATTTTCAATAAAGTTTTAGAAAAGAAAAGAACAATCGCATTTGAGGCATAACTTCCCAACTTAAATATCTTTCTGTACAATAATTAAGTAACTTTGTATCTTATTTTCAAGATGTTCACTGTTATCTTTTGAATCGTCAATAAATACAGTATTAACACAAATTGGAAGCATTTCACATAAATAATAAGAAAATTGGGATTGTTTTTAAGAGACTGGATTCTGCAAGCTACACACACAAAATAGGAAATTATTATTGAAACTGAAGAGTATTTGAGATGTAAAATAAAGCAACTTAGATAGGGAAAATAGGAAGTTCAAAGAGAAAGTAACAAAAAGTTGGAGATCTAAAGTTTGAGGTAGTTGAAGCAAAGATAATTGTTTGCTTGCTGAGTCCTTAAATTGTTTTTGGTTAGGAAGTATTTACAACAGTTAGGCGAATTAAGAAAAGCTATTTTGAAAACCAATCAAGCTAATTTGCATATGAAAGCTCAATAGTTCTAGCTGTCACTATCTAATTATTACAAAAAACAAAGAATTAAAAATTATCCAAGAATTTTAAAATTAAAGTACCTCCGCTCATAAAGGATGATTCGGAATCATTTTCGTTCATATTTTTTTAGTTTTCAATAGCATCACATTGTATAGAATCATTTGGTTACACTGCATCAGGAAAATTAAGATTCTAAGCAATTGTTTTCGTCTCTTCATACTATGGTGATGCCCTATATTAAGAGTTTTGAACTTGTGCTGCATATTGCTACTATTCATTCTAGAATTGCTGACTTGGATGCTGAGGCACCTGGTATGACTACAGATTCGTTTAAGTTATGTCTGTACAATTGTAGTCTAAGATAAGGATAAAAATAATATAAAACATGAAAATACAAATTAAAACAAAAGAATAAATGAATTCCATACCTTGGCCAATGATAGACTCTTGATGTGTTGCTGCTGTCTCATCATCCTAGCCAAAGGTTTGCTGCATAAGCTTATTCTCAACACTGATTGTTTTATCTTCGACTTTTTCTTGCTTCTTGGAAAGACGCCTAGAAATACCAGCCATTTTTTATTTGACATAGACTTCAAGTTCTCTAGTTTTGCGGACGGAGAGCATATCAATATCGAATTTAAACATTTCATTATCGAATTAAAGACTGCCATCCGATTAGACTATTTCCCAAACTCCAGTCAGGCAATCAGGAGGAAGTTGTAAAATATTCTGTCCTAATACTTTTTTCTCTTGCATTGTCATAGGAAGATCCATTTTAGAAGTTGTGCCTTTCTTTTTCTTCTAAGGTTGAGGAGCTTGACGAATAGTAGCTGGTTGTTGTAAGGGCTACTGTATTTTGATTGCTCGAGCGATCATTTCCGCGTAGTAGGATATATTCATAACCGATTGATTGACTAGATTTTCCATTTCTTTAAATTTCTTTTCAAAATACTTGTCCATCTCAAGTGTCATGTTATAAATCTATGAGTCCCTAGAATTATAAAGATAACTGTTGTTCCAGATCTTTCTAATATCTGCAGCGAATTATGTTGGGGAATGATACTAGTTAGCCTTTAGGTTTCTCTCCACTGTGCCTAAATCCATTGGATCTCTAATTACCATGAGATAATCAGCACAACCTTGCCTTATTGGATCTACTGGTCTCAAAAATGGTATTGCTGCTTTATGTTTCTGCAAGGAATGAAGCAAAGATACACATTTTTTAAGTTCCTCTGGTCCCATATTTCCATTGGTCATTGCAGCCATCATTGCTGCAGCGGAAGCGTTTTTTCCTCCTTTTCCACCTCCTTGGTTATTATCAGTTCTTTTCTTTTGTTGTTACACTCTACCAGTGCCTTATTCTTTCTTTTCTTTTCTCTTAGGCACTCCTTTCTCCTTTTACTAAATACTTGATTCTGAATGCAAGCTTTATTCATATCCTATGTTGTCATCTCTTTATTGGCTAAAATCGCTTTCACTTGGAATTTATTGTTGATTTTAATATGGAGCTAGCTAAACTTTCTAGTAAGAAGAGTTAGAATCCTTAGAATTGGCTGCTGATAAACTCGATTATCCAGCTGCCTAGCCTTTACCGAAATTACTTAACTTGGGTTGTTGCTTCACTTAAGTCCCTGAACTAGTTTAATTCCTCTGTAGATTGTCTTATGAAATTTACTGCTGTGATTATTACTGTTGGTGAAAAATAATAGAATAGTAAATTCAAGGTTAATATAAAAGTGTATGCAATTACATTCTAACGCACAAAAGAAACCATGCTGGTGGTGAAGCTTCCTGATTTTTATCTTGCTGGTTTAGAAGCAAATTGGAGGGAGTAGCCTTTAGGCAGCAATTCACTGATCACTCTCTGTTGTTCTGCTGTCATAAAGAACTCAACGCCGCTAGCATTCGTGGAATGGGCCTAAATTTAGAAACATCCAACAATCAGTAAAATTATTTTCGCATATTTTCTTTTTTCAATAGGATATTACTGATCTACAATTAGTCTTGAATATTTATTAAGCAATTGCATATTTTTAAGATAATTATTAAATACCTGGTTGCTATTGAAGCTGTCTATCATTCTTATTGAGGTTGATGAGCTTCTTTTGATAAGAGAGTTGTTTTTTGGATGATATTATGTGTCTGTGCAGAATTTAATGCTATTTGTGATGCTTGGGAAAACTTTCTAAAGGAGAAGTAGTCGTTTTGCGGTTTCTTTGTAGATTGGCGCAAATTTCGAGAATATGCGTCGTGAAAAGTAAAATTCTGGAAATTATTTGAGATATATTAAAAATTAATTAATTATAAGCGAGAAACGTGCAGCATTTAATAAGCTTTGAGGTGGCACTGACCATCCCGCGCCCTTAGTCTTAATTAAATTTTTTCATTCATAATAATTTTATCTTGCCCTTCTTAATTTTTCAAATTCCCTTTTTAATGTGATGTTTCTTTGCCTATCCTCTTCTCCTGTCACCCTCCTCCCCACTTGTTTCTCTCTCTCTCTCGCTTTAAATTTTATTTTATATTTTTCACTTTCCTCCTAGTTTCATTTTTGAAATAGTTTTTCTGAGAAGATCATTCCATTTTTAGCTTCAAATAGATTCAAACAACCCATCTCAATCAAAATACACATTTCCTTAATAAATGATACATTTTCAACCGAAACTGAGTTCATATTCATTGCATTTTATTATTTTTTCCCTTTTTACTATTTCTGTCCTTTAAACTGCAAATTCCCTTTTTCAACTTTTCATGTACATATCAAGAGTTATCATATGTTCCTAAAACAGAATAATAGTCATGCTAAAACTCCTCTTTCCCTTCCTCTCCTATTAGTCTCCTCACTGTTTAAGGTCAGTGTTTTATTGCAATTTTCAATCTCATCGATATTTTAAAACTTACTTCTTTTCAAATCAACTCAACTGAAAAACTCTCCTCTCCTTCTCCTCTTACATCAACATTTCATAGTCAATCCACTTTTTCGAAGAACCCTTTGGATTATAAGCTTAAAGCATGCCTTAAGCAAAGAAGTTGCCTTACAGTTTCTGGAGCGAAATAATTCAAATAAACTCTCTTTCCTTTGCCTTCTTGGTGACAAATTCCCCCTTTTGTCTATTTTTCTCCCCGCCTCTGCCTGTAATTTACAAATTATTCAAAGTGCTTCCCTTGTGTTTTAATTTTTCAGAAGTTCTTCTTTTCTCCTTCTCCTTCTAATTTTCCTCACGGTTTCCTTCGTAGTTTACTGGTTACAAACTCCTTCGTTTTGATATTTTATTCCTTCATTTTAGACTCTTCTTCTGAAGCAATGATGCTATTCATAACTTTTAGCAAGTTTTCGTATTCTATTATTGTAAATAAAATCAGTATTTGCCAAATTTTATCTTGATTTTAAAATAATGCACTATTTCTTTTCAAATTTAAATTTCTTATTATTTTCAAATATGTCCATCATTTCTACCTGCTGAGCTGAGGTGATTTTCTACTTTTCTTATCAAAAATCGTCTGGTTTCGAGTTGACTATTTTATTCCAAACATTTTTAAGAGGTTATTACTGATTGCCTTGAATATCTCTAAGACAATGCATTTAATTCTACTTCTGGCTTGTATTTGCTTCTATATGCATATTTAATTTAAATTTTTAAAAGTTATGATCAATCAAAGGGAAATTATCTCAAATAGAGAGATGTCCTGCCTTGTCTGTTAGTTGACAAAACAATTTAAATTCATTTAAAAATACTATTCTTGATCATTAGTCTTTGATCATTTTTCCATTCTTTTATCATTAAATTTCTAAGGTACTGAGAAAAGAATGAAAATAATCTTAGCTTTCTATCAAATTTCATTCCTATGCTTAAAAACTTATATGATATCAAAAGCTAATCTAGTAATGATAAAAAGTAAGGATTGGTGAATCCTACTAACAAGGCTAATGCCAAAAATGAAAACAATAAAAATGCTTCTCATTATGAATAAATTCTTCATGCAGTTTAACAAATAAAGCAAGGAAAATAGCTAAAGATCAAATTATTAATAAATATGAAGAATTACTTTGAACGAAGGTTGTTTGTACTTCTGTTTTCTTCAAGTAAGAAGTCTAAAGAAAATGGTGTGTTTAACCAAAATCATCTAGAAAAGTGTGCAATTCAGAATTATTTTAGTCTCAGAGTTTCAAGCATCCATAGGCTAATGGAAGTTAAGACTCGAATGCACTCAATAAAGTCACATTAATTACTAAACTGAAATGGTATTTCTTCTAAGAAATTTGCGATTATTTTTGCTTCCACCTAAAATTTTTTCTTTTGAAAGTTTTTCATAATATTCTGTGCGGAAATTAAAGAAATTCAATTTGTGTTCTTTATTAATGATTAGCAAAAATAAAGAAACTTGATTAGAGCTTAAAAATATTTATTCAACACGGAAAATTAACCTTTTATTAAAAACGAACCATATGTTTCTAAAAAATTATTTCACTGTCAGAATTAACATTAACTGCTGAGTAAAAATGTTATAAAAAACAATCGATGATTGGGTTAATATTTCATTTAAAACTAAAAGGGAATAATAAATATAAACTATTAAAAACAAGGTTAAAATGCAAGTATGTGTGACCTATTCCTATGAACAAAAATGAAATATGAAACATGTAAAAGGGCTTCGTAATTTGAGAGTCTTTATCAAAAGCTTTTCTTGAGATTTTGAATTAATTATTTTAGCAACTCCTTCTTTTTCTTATTTCCAATAAAAACTTCATTATGGATGATTCTATTGATGTTCTTAGTGAAATTAGATACTTGTATTTTGTATTTCCTTCCAACAAATCAAGAATTTTAAATTAGATTTCTTTTATTCAGTATTGTGCAGAGTTAAAACACAAAGGCATGCAAATAAAATACTATTAAATAAAACATTGAAATTGATTTTATGCTTGGATTTGAATTTTATGATGAAATGGGAGGCGCCCAGCGCATAAATTGCTTGCTGAAAGATAGAAAGAGATATTTCAAAAATAAAAGCAAATTACAAGAAATAATAAATTGAAAATGAACAGACAACAACAATAATTACAACCTCCAACTAAAAGTTAAGTTTAAAGTAAGGCCTATGGGTAGCCTGCTGGAAAAAAGAAACCTTAGGAGAGACCAGGTTTAACTGAAGACGAAATCGAGGAGATCAAGGAGGCTTTCAATCTATTTGACACTGAGGGTTCTGGAAAAATAGATCCTCGTGAACTGAAAGCAGCAATGTAGTCTTTAGGATTCGAAGCTAAAAATCCAACTATCTACCATATGATCGCAGATCTTGAAAACTAAGGAAGTGAAATTGAGTTTGAAGACTTCCTTGATGCTATTACTTCTAAACTTGGCGATAAAGAGTCCAGAGATGGAATAGGCAAAATCTTCGATCTCTTTGATGATGACAGTACCCACTCAATCAATCTTAAGAATCTTGCCAGAGTTGCCAAAGAACTAGGAGAAACAATGACACAAGAAGAATTAGGAGAGATGCTAGAGCGTGCTGCAAGTAATGGAAAGGAAATCACACCTGAAGATTTCTATAATATTATGATAAAGAAAACTTTTTGAAATGATTGGTGCAGTTTTTTTTGTTTCATGTGCAAATTGGATATCATTATTCATGAAAACCATCAATGTAATTTGAAAAATATTGATTTTAGTAACAAAAAAAGGCCAATTTGAACTTGTATTTCTTTTGTTTGAAGAAGATAATTCACAGCTTTAAGTTTGAAGATAACTTACTGAAAAAAGAGAAAGAGAGAGAGAGAGAAAAGGATGGTTTAAACACAAATAGAGAAAAAAACAATTACTAAAATAGATTAAAACTATGAATTTCAATTCTTATTATTTCTTGCATCCATAGAAAAATATAAAAATAGTATGATAATCAAATTTTTTACTTTATTTCTTGCATTTTTTAAACAATTTCTCTCTCCATAAAAGAATTTTCTCTTCCAGAATAGTTAGCTTAAAAAGAAGGGAATCAACTGTGAGTAGATAATTTGATAATAACTTACCTTTCTTCTTTCTAATCTAAGTCTGATAAATAGCTATTTTATTACAATTAAAATAAAAGCACCAAGATCACTAAATCCATTAATATTTTTATTAAATTAATCTTTTTTAACCAATGCAATGAGAGAAATTAAAGCTTTCTTGACAAAATGAACAAATGAGACATATCTGAATACCATTCATTAATCATCATCACCATGATAGTGAGATATTTGATGGCAGCTAAAACAATAAAGACAAAGAGATTTGGCAGATTAAAGAAACAAAAGATTAGATTTTATTATGTATGCTCTTGGGTTCTGTTTTATTTACCTTGAGAGACAGGGGAAAGCGAAAACTGCGATAATAAAAAGAATTTAAGTAATAAACTTATGAGACCTGCAAGCCTTAGTTCCTCAGCCTAAAAAGAAATACCCTCCGCTTTCTCTTAGCAAGTATCTCTGGAGTCAAACACCCAGCATATTGAGACAAAAAGTAACTGATCCAGCAGCATTTTTAACAATTTTAAATGTTGAAGAGCATTTATGTTTGCATTATTTTCATAAAATTAATCGAAATCATTTAAATAAAGATAAAAGTAGCTCTTCCTCACAAAACAGCTCATATTGTAAGACATCTTCGAAAAATGAAGAACTTCAAAAGAAGAGCATTCCTGAAGCTAAGGATGTCAGTAAAAGAGCATCTTCTTCTTCTCGAAGCAAAGAGGGACAATACTAGAAGTTTGGATAAAGCAAAAGTGATGAAGAAAAGAATAATTCAGCTGCGCAGACAAGCTTGCAGAGTTTGAACAATTCTTATAGCATAACAGGATCAAATTAAAAACCTGATCTCAAGAGTTTAAGAAGACATTTGAGATCTTCGTTATCTTGCAAACCAATTAAGCGAGAAGAAGGAGGATACACTCGAGATGATAGCTCTGTTAACTCTCCTCCTGATTCGCAAGGTTAAAGGAATAGAGATGTTCCAATTTAAGGAATTAGCAATGGAAATGCAACTCTTAGCGCGCATGATTCAGATAAAAATGATAGCAACAGCAGTTCATCAAAACTAACTTCAAACTCCATTACTGCTAGATCCTTTAAGAATCGGTCTAATGCCTCTGTAGATTCACCTTTAGAAGCGTCTTCTTAAAGCAATACCAACAACAAAGTTATGAGAAATTCTAATTGCAGTAATAACAATAATAGTTCAGTGCTAGGAACAAAGGCTGGTAATTTCACTGAATATGGAAGTATCTGCTCAAAAGAAGAAATCAAGGAAACGATTAACTTGTACAGAAGTGGAAAGGCAAGAGAGAATTTAGTAAGCGAATAATAAGGATATTTAACTTTATTTGCTGATTTCTTTTTTGCTTTTTTGAAATAGATTACGGCTAATTCGAGGTATCCTATCAAACCACTTCTACCTGAAGAAGTGAATAATAAGACAGCCATTTAAGCAGATAGCTCTCAAGGGAAAACCATGATTACAAAGAGAAAAATAAGATAAATCATGTAACGCAGAGTCAACACTTTTGAAAAGGACGATCTTTGCTAGCTGTTATAAATACCATAAGCTCCTCAGAATTAAGCAGAGCTAATCTCATAGAATGAAGAAGAACCAGCTTAAGAAAATACGGAATATTCCCAATCGAAATAAAAAGAATAGCCAGTAAATACTAAAGAGCTTATTCAGAGTAGCAGTCAAATTGAGATTTCTTAGAAGAAATAGGCTTAGCAAATTGAGAATCCAGAAGAATCCAATGAAGAAGACCAGTTAAACTATCAAAGCGAAGCTGATATCCAGATAATCAAGTAGGTCGAACTACTCAACAGCGATTCGGATGGAGAATAACCGTTCAAAAAAACAGATGGAGTCAACTCAATTCAAACTTCTATGAACTAGCCTATTCAAAGACCAATTCCATCTCTTGCCCAACAAAGTTAGCCTTTCCAAACTTACCCTGCCCCTTAAGCACAGAATGCAATGTCCTTCGAACCTTTTGCTGCTTCAAATTGTGAATTTAGAGAGCCATTTCAGCAGTTGTTGTTTTCCCCTGAATCAATCTAAGACTTTTAGTAATTCAATCCATCTCAACAGCAATAATAGTAAATATCATATTCGCAGCAGTAATAGATGCTAATGCAGCCAGCATAGTTGCAATAATAAGTACAGCAATAGAACCCGTAGTATATTTCTTCAAATTAGACAGCTATTTCAATTCCTTTACTTAATTAGTCTCCTTAGGGAAATAACTTCCATTCTCTTTTACAATAGAATACTCCTTCTTCGAATCAGTTGTCGTATGCTTAATAATAACAGCAAGCTCAGATGCAGTAATAGCAACAGTAATAGTTGTACGAACAACAACAACAATAACAACAAAATTTTCAATTTTTTGGAAGTCCTTCATAAAACCAAGCTTAGCATATGACTTCTATTAGATTCCCTTAGACTCCTTCCCCTGTTTAGAAGTAGCATAGCACCCCTTTATCGCAGTAATAACTTTCATAATAGTTATAGCTTCATTAAGCTTAGCAGTCGATGCAAATGGCTTAATAATTTCAGCACTTTCATGCATAGAATATGCCTATATCGCATCTGATGTGCTAAGCATCTCCTCATAATATTTCTCCCTCTTAAATGAAGCAAGCTTCTTAAGTCTCTTCTCAATGCAATCTCTTTGGAATGCAGCCTGAAATTGAAATGAGACAGAATTAATTACCTCAGGAGACAATGTTCTCCTCGATGAAAGACCGATAAAAGTTGCCGTTGCAGATATCTTCTCAGTCTCTGTTCTCTTCTAATTCGAACTCTGCTCATCATCTGCCAAACGCAAAGCTAAACTGCAATCACTCCTAAGCGTCTACATCTGATTCTGATTTGATAAACACCTTCCGCTCTGGTTCATCTTATGGAAATGTCTAAGAGAAGTAAGCTGATATCGTCAAATTCATTTAGCTCCAGAAACAGTAACAAGAGTAGTAATAGTAATAATGCTTTTTCCAACAAAGAACTGATCCTTCTGAGTAGTTCTTCACAGGCTCTTCGTTTTATTAAAACTAATCCCCTCTGTAACCAAGTATTCCTTCAAATCCACAATACAATCCTATTCAACCTTACCAATAAATCTATGTGCCTCAACAGCAGGAAGGTTACAAAGGAATGTAGCAAGCACCTATCTTTCAAAATATGCCTTCTCACTTTGAAACCACTCAACCAATGCCATCAGATTCTTAGTTTAATGTACTTTCTTCATCTATTCCTTTGAAATCTCATCACTCCAAGCAGCTATCATGTCTCCAATTTGGACAATTTGATCCTGCTTAGAATCAGCAATAACTTTCTCAAATGCAACTACAATCGCTGAGCCATCAGCAGCAGATGCCTTAATCCTTAAGTGCTTCTAAAATTTCAAACACTTTGAGCAATCCAACTCTCAACAGCAATAACAATAGCTTTTGTGTGGGATCTTCCCAGACAAAGGGCAAGAAAAAGCTAGAAATCAAAGAAGAAACAATGAAATATAACATTAATCTCAATAAGCTTGAGGAAGATGGGCGAACAACGGTTTACATCTAAAATATCCCGAACAAGTACACTCTCAACTGCGTATTGCAGGCAATTCAAAAGAACCATCAAGACAACTTCGATTTCTTCTATCTTCCTATCGACTTCCAGGTAATAACAATTTCTTCAAACAAACAATTTAACTTCCTTTTGCTAAACTATCTTATAAAACACCAGAACAAATGCAACGTTGGATATGCGTTTATCAACTTCATCAAGCCTGAATGCATTCGACAATTTTTCCTGGAGTTTAATGGGAAAAAGTGGAAAAAGTTCAACTCAGATAAGGTAAATTAGAAAAGAATAAAAAATGATAATATTTATCTTTTGCAATTTGAATAGATATGTAACTTAAAGTATGCTCGCATCTAAGGAAGAACTCAACTTGAAGAACACTTCTAGAACTCCAGTGTCATGAACTAAAGGGTACTAATAATTTACTTTTAGTTAAATAATTTAAATATTTTTGTTTCTTAGGAAAAGAAGTTCAAGCCTGTATTCCTTTCAATAAGCGATTTGATTTAGTCTCAGAAGTAGCAACAATGTTAGTAAGTCTTCCCTTAGCAGATCTATGAGCACAACTAATATGATAATCATTCTCATTCCTCAAGCAATCAGAGTACTTCCTATCATTAGAACGACGGTCAAAGGAATTACATTAACCAAAGTAGACACAACGAAAAGCATTAAAAACCTCATTACTATGAGCAGTAGTATGTTCAAAAACAATGAACAAAGGCAAAACAATTAGAATCTCTATTAAAAGAAAGATCAATAATGTCATGAGTTAGAAAGAACAAAAAAGAAAAAATGTTTTTGCATTTTATTCACAAAGTTTAAACCATCAATCTTCATACGATCACAGCAACTTCTTTAAAATAGAGATCAATATTCTTTTTCATGTCCAAAAAAAGTTTTATATTGAGCTCATTCTTGTGGTACATGAAGCCGTGTACCTTATTGCTTCAAACGATTTAAATATGTTTTTCTGCTAGCCATTGATTTATTGATTTTAAAGAGTGAGTTACTATTATTTTAAATTGTTCATTAGATTTAATATTTTTAATTCTGGATCGTAAGGAAAATTATTAGAGGATAGATCAGATTCTATTAATGTACAATAGGATTAATAATAAATAATAGAGTCTCGTACTTTGCTCAGGATTTTTGAAAACTCACTTGAGAAATAAAGCTCTTGCTCTTTTCTCAGAATGATTAATAAATTATTATCAAAAGAAAGAATAATTTGGATATTATAGAAAGAGAGATGAGTTGCGAAGGGGAAGAAGATTATGAAAATGATGATGCTTGCGATTATGCAGATGGATGCTATGGAGATGAAGAAGAAGACTACTACTTCAATAATTGTGATGATCAAGAGCAATTAGATAATGAAAATAGCAAGGGAGGATCAGGAGATAACGCTTTCTTAGCATGTGAGCATACTTTATTTAGAGAATAAAAGGCTGCTGAACTGATAGACAGAATTAAGAAAAGAATCAGAAATATTGCTGAGGATAATGGCATATCATAAGGGAGAGCGCAACTAGCAGTTCGTGCGAGTAACTACGACCTGGACAGTCAAGATACTATTCCATATCAAATACTCGATGATGTATTTCTGACTGAAAACGCAGCTTTGAAATCTTCTAAAAACACTGAGAACTGTCTTCTATGCGACGAAACTCTTGACAAATAAAACAGCTACAGCTTAGAGTGCAATCATAACTTCTGCAAAGGCTGCTTTGGCTAGTATGTTAAGACTTGTCTGCAATCAGGGATTGATTTTCTATCAAAGACCTGTCCCTTGGAAGGCTGCAGAGAGCGCATAGGACTAAAAGAAGGAGAAGCATTCTTAAAATAGGTCAAAGAGCAGGCTTTAGTTGATAAATTTTTCCTCTAAGACGCTATTTCCAAGAGAAGCGGGTTCATTCAGTGCCCTTAATTTGATTGCGAAGAGGTATTCGAGATGAAATCTAAATCTAAGAAAGCAGAGGCATCAGTAGTTAACATGAAGTGCAGCTCTTGCATGAAATATTTCTGCAGTTCGTGTTCAGAAGATGCCCATCTCCCTTGCCGGTGCGATTTGCTGTAAAAATGGCTGATGCTTATCGAAGGCAAAACAGAGAATAGTAATAGTCTCAATGCAGCTTGGCTTAAAGTCAATACTAAGCCTTGTCCTAAGTGTAAGGTTTTAATTGAAAAGAACAAAGGTTGCATGCACATGAAATGCTACTCGTGTGGTTATCACTTCTGTTGGCTCTGCTTGGGAGAATATATCAACCATGAGAGCTTCTATGCGTGCAATAAGTACAAGCCTGAATCTACAAATGTCTCTGAAGAAGAGGAGCTCCTCAAGAAATATACATTTTATTCAGATAGGTTCAGAGATCACATCGGTGGAGTTAGATTCTCCGAAAACGAAGCTGAACTGCATCTTCTGAATCTTCGTTAGTATCTCAAAGTCGCAGGAGAAAATGACGAAAAACAATCTGCGTTTTACCAGCATTCTTTCAACGTACTCATTGAAGCTAAGAAAGCTGCAGCTTATACGTACCCTATTGGGTTTTACATAAAAGAAAATAATAAGAGAGAATATTTTGAATTCTTACAAGGTGAATTAGAGTAAAACCTCAATAACTTTGAAGAATTGCTTACCACTGTTGATTTTTAATCTCTACTCATCTCGACAGATTTGGTACTTCGTCCATTTTTCGAATATTAGTAGAAAGTCATTGACAAGACCAACAAAATCAAAAGCTATCTAGTCAAGATGCTGGCTGACCTCAGTGATGAAATTCCTAATTTTAAGCGTCTCCCTAGCTCTATCGTTAAATAGAATTCCATAAAGCCCTAGCTTAAAAAAGGAATATCAAAGAAATAACCATCTTCTAAACCTTCTTACCCATGTGAAAAATGCCATGTTTAAGAAGCTCAAAATGATTATGGTCTCTGCAATGCTTGTCTGCAAGATAGTGGGATTTGAAATAGCCATACAAATGATTATTTGTAGTTTTTTGTTGGTTTACCATCGCATAATTAAACATCAAATTCATGATTGATTCTTTTAGTAATTCAAAACCAAATTGTATTTCTATTTGCGAACAAATATCAAAAAAGAATAGCTTTATGAGATACATTAATATCATAACTCAAATTGTATTGGTGGGTATGTGTCTTTACGGTGTTAATAATATTTAGAAAGCTTTAGTTTCTTTGGGCTTAGAAAAGAAGGGAGTAATTAGAAAAAAGGATACAAGTTTAACAATCATAAAAACCAAGATTTGATAAAATAATTAAAGCGAAGACAAAAGGATCAGAATGATAGTGAGTGAAACTAAGGAAAAGCCAGTTTCTAAGCAGCAAGAGCAGTAATATTATGTAGAGTGTTGTTTTAGTGATGAAAGCAATGAAGGAACTATTTTAACAATAACCAAATACATGAAACTTATTGGATATCAGCTAACTCCCTTGAAATTGATAGATTTTCTTAATGCTAGAGTCCCCAATTTCGACGATTAGCAGGTTTAAATCAGTCACGCAGGCGTATTAGACTACCCCTTGAATCTAAGGGACGACTCTAACATAATAGATTTTTAAGAAAACACTTTGAAGTTAAGGCTTGAAAGAGGCTTATCAATTTATCAACGATTTCTAAAACTCGAAAGAGAGACCAAGAATCTTTAAGCGGAACTCAAGTTGCTAATGAATGAGTGAACGAGAAACAAGAGACAACTCAAGTTGATTAGGATCTTCTTTCTCGTAGAAAGTACAGCACTCTTGAACGGTTGATAAAAAAAGGAACATCAGATGTTGTAAAAAAATGCCAACTTTTTAGAGCAATGCACATGAGCAGACATAAACAATGAATATTCTATTGTTGTTTTTGGATCAAAATCTTTAAAAGAGATTAGCCTAACACAATAGTCTACTCGATATTTCAATACAATATGCTCTAAATCAGTGTCACCTCCATCGAGTGTACATTTTGTTTGTTAGCTATTTAAGGAAATTATTTTTTCACATTTTGGAATATTTTTCATAATTATTTTAATAATTCATTGAACTAATAAAGACTATTATGCTTGAACATAAAATGAATCAATTTTACAATCTTCAATGTTCTCTTGTTTATATATTATGAGTTGGAAGTATCTGTTTTTTGAAGTAACGTGCATGTAAATCTGCAGTAACAAAGGCTGTTAAGAATAGCAAATTGTAGTTTCTGGTTATTTTAAATGAACAAGCCAGTAGTGATCTAAAACACAAGAATCCATTGTGTTTTCCTTTTTTAAAGTATGCAACACAGGAAGATATTTGAAAAAACAAATAATAAAATAAAGAAGAATACTCTTAAGCAATCATTCTCTGATCCATTTATCTTCATGATTTTCATCTAAATCGACATATCCCTGACTAAATCAACTGCATTTCCTTAATACGCAATTCAAATAAGGAACATCTTAACCAAGTCCAAAAATACTTCCATTCTAAGACCATAACTTTATTTGACTCTCTGAACTTTCTACAAAACAACTACTAATTTACTCATGCTATTTGTCCTGAGCCATGAAAGGCAGCTGGAATTCTTTAAATAGATGTCAACTAAAACAATCTTCTTGTAAGACTTCATAAACTGTATTAACTCTAAACAATTGTTACTTTGCTTTTTGAGAGTCTTTCCTTTAATAATGATCTTATGAATATTCTTTCCAGTGTAATTCATCAAACTAGCCATTGTATTCTTGATAATATTATTTGTTTCTAAGTTGAGAATTAACGTAACAGTCTTGAATCTAACTAAAATCTCTGATAGTTTCTAGTCTGAGGTAGTAGCTTTGAATGACCCTTCAAGCGAGAGATATCTAGGTTATTTAGATTCCAGAATTCCTTCTAGAAATCGAATGGTTTTAACTTAGAGTTACTTTTCCAAGAGAACCACTGCTGATTGCTTAAGTGAAAAATAAAAGTGCTTTGTTGGTACTATTAGCTCAATGTTTGGAATAGGATGAGGTATTATTGCATTTACGAAACTTTCAAAGAATTCCAAAGAAGGATATTCAGCAAGACTCAGCGAGAATGAAGAAAGATTTTTGGTTTTTGATTTGAGGATTAAATCAATCTGATCATTGATGTCTATTCCTGATTAAGACTAATTACAGATAAGAACCTTCATTGGTATGAAGGATTGAAATTACAAGAAAGATGCAGCTTTTCTGCCAAGTTGAATGCTAAAAGTACTCTTCTGTTTGTCTAATGTCAATAAATCTTGTATGTGGATGAATTCATAGTTACTCGCTGCAATACTCTTTAGCAATAAGTTACTGAAACTCAAATCACAGAGTGTATTGTTTACTTCTACTCGAGTAAGGCAATCATAGTTTACCTTTTAAAATAGACCAATAACCATCAATTCAAATGGTTTAAATTGTTGAGATTTAGCAATTCGAGTTGTCTAAATTTAGGGGAAAGTCAGATCAGATAATTCAGATGAAAAAGAAAGATCGCAAGCTACTGAAACAAGGGAATGCTTAAATGAGAGAAACAACTCATTAATTGCAATTGCCCAAGACATATCAAGTCCTTTTTCATCGATTATCTGCTTGACTTAGATTCTAGTTACCAAGAATTTCCTCAATTTGTTTGATGTACCTACTTTAGCATCTCCTGCATTCTTTTAAATTTCTTCTCTTCCCTTGAAGCAAGCTGATAAAGTATCATAGATTTCTGTTTTTAAATTAAACTATAAAGCCTTTGAGATATCCATTCTAGAGTGAACAAACAGATTCATTTCCTTAGAGTTAAAAAACTAAAGCATAATATCTCTCACTATTTTGGTGTTTTTCTTTTCTTGTAACTGAATAGAATCTCCTTTTGCAATGAACTTCATGATGCTCTTGTCTTATGCTATCGAAATACTCAATGAACTCAAAGACAATGCCTTTTCTTTTAAGAATTAATTTATTGGTGAAAGGAGAAGATTGTTCGTTGCTCCGATGTTTGAAAATGAAAGATCAAGGACCTTCAAAGATTTTGAGAGACTTTCAAGCACAATGTGACTGAGCATTTTACTTAAATTCACTGGATCTTCACCTCCGAAATCTAGAATTATCTAAAGCTAGTAAAGTTGCCTGCTCTGCTTGAGAAATTTGGTAAAGACAAATAAATACTCTTTCATTAGCGACTCTGAGTTAAGTTATTATTTGGCCATAAAACTGACACTTTTTATGAGTTGAGTGTCAATTTTACTGAGCATTTAGTCCAGAAAAATAACAAAGGAACTCGCAAAAGGTAGAGATAAATCGAATTCACCTATATTGAGTGAATCCAGCTTCAAATCAAAAGAGAAATGACAGTCTTCTTTCAGAAAAGATTAAATCGAAAAGGCTTCCTGCAAGAGCAAGTCTACGGTATTAAACTTAACCATTGCTATTTCGCTGAGCTCAAGAGGCAGCCATATTTTTTCTTTAATATTCCGCATCACTAAGAAGAAATGTTGCTATGAACAATCCTTCCATTTTTTACATTGGAAACGTAGTTACTTAATCGAAATAGTCTTGCTCAGATGATCTGGCAAGTTTAATTGCAATTAAGCGGTATCATTTTGCTTTTGAATTGTTGATAAAAGGACTCCTATTCTACTCATTTCTCCTAAATTGATTTATTTATAAGGGAGAGATTATTTCATTACAGAAATTGCAATAAACCTAGCTTTGAGTAGCATGTTTTGTTTTAACCAATTGAAATGCTGGATGAAACGGTACAAGATTTCAAATTTTACTTGAAGTTTAATATGAACTTGGTTTTGATTTTCTTAAGAGTGAATAAGCATAGCTTTTTTCATAATGCTCCATTTTTTGCTTGAAATTACTACAGAAGAATAGTCTGAATTTGGAAATTACTTATTCATAATTAAAATGGATTTGACGTGATTTTTGTTTTTTTCATTGCCTTTTGCTTAATACAAATTTCATTCCCCCAATCATGGCTTTAATTTAGTGAGAGAGTAAAAAATAATAGTTAAATAAAGGATTTAATCATTAAAATTAGTTACCTTTACTCAAATATCAGAGTTCGCTGACAACAATACAAATTTCAGATAAACTGCAAATTATTGGTCTTTATTAATTAAATAATCTAATTTACTTATTTTATTCAGGCTAGTTATTCAATTATTTTTGGAGAAAATTGCATTGCTCCAACAAAAATAAAATTAAAACTCAGAAAAATAATAAAACAATCTTTCTTTCTTTCAACTCACTGTATTTTCAAACAATGTTTAGAAAATAGGGCTCTTTTGGTTCGGTCTTTCACTCAAAAAGCAATAATAAAGGGGTGAAAACTAATCTCCCTTTCCACTCCTTGCATTTTCAAATAATTTTATGAATATAATTTTCAGCTTTTAAAACTGCGCTGGGCTTACAACAATTCAATAACATTTAATTAAATAAAAAGAAACTAATAACAAAAAGTAAAGAGAGTTTTAAAATTCAAAACTATTATTTCTAAATGTAATAATCAAACGACTCGCCTGATAGTTAGAATTGCTCTGTAATTCTACTTGGAGCTACAGGATCTGGGAAAAGTACATTAGGTAATGTATTATGTGGATGGACAATTGTTGCTGAAGTTAATAAAAAGAACAAAAATAAACCATTAGTTTCGTGTAGTCAGAATGATGCTTTTTAGATAGGGCATGGTGTGAATTCGTTGACAAATAAATGTTCTTCAAAACCTGCTCTTGGGACTAGAGGATTAACCATAGTAGATACTCCAGGATTTTTTGATACAGATTCAAAAGAATAGAGATGTTAAAATGCCATTAACCTGTTTGAAGCATTGATAATGGCAAAAGGCATAAAGGTAATACTAGTTCTGACAATGAGTTCACTTGAAGATTAGAGAGGAAACTCAATGTTATGTATAATTGAACAAATACAAGCACTCTTTAAAGAGCTACAAACCATCAAAGATTCTACGATAGTAGTTGTTACAGGTGTAGATGATGGCAATGATTCTGAAGAAATCCACGAAATGCTATTGGACAGTCGAGAGAATTAGGAACAGTCCATATCTGATTTTCTCTAGTATCTTTGTAGCAACGATAGAATTTGTCTTTTTCACAAACCAAAAAAGAATTAAATCAATCAATCTATTGAAATGAGTGAATTTAGAAATCTAATCTTTGCTAAAATAGGATTAATTTAATAACAAATTATTCAAGATCTAAATCTTCCTTTAGATGATGCAACGATAAATATGATTAAAACAGCTGAAACTGTTGATATTAGCAAGGAAGATGATATTCTAGTGATAAAAGGTATCTTAATTTGTTTAAGCAGTGTTGAAAAAATTATCGAAAAGGAGAAACCAAAAATTGTAAAACTATTGGCTTCTAAATGGATTATGTGTGATAGTGATATCACAGCACCAAATACTTCGCTTGTTATGATAAGCCCAATCGTTGTTCTATGCTAAGATAAAAAAATAAATCTCAAAGGATGTAATGGTTAAAATCTTCCCTAACAATCTCCATAATTATCTCCTGAGCCAGGACAAAATGGTGAAAATGGACTCAATGGAAATCCAGGTTAGAATGGAGGAAATTTAATTCTAGCAGTTGATTAGATTAAAGGAGTAGGTAAATTTATTGTTGATGTAAGTGGAGGGGATGGCAGCTTTGGGCAAGAAGGCTAGGATGGGACTAATGGCTAAGATGGAACAAGTGGTTCAATAGAAGATGTTTCAGATCCAAAAGATAAATTCTTGATTAAACGAGAGAAATTTGAATTCTCTGAAAAGGATACTTCCGGTAAAGCCGGGCAAGTTGCTAAATTTCTCCTCACATTTAATGAGCAATTCAAAGAAACTTATAGAGCCGATTATGTTGCTTCAATAAATGGTGGAAATGGAGGTGCAGGTGGTAATGGAGGGAAAGGAGGTTTGTCTGGAAAAATAATAATTAAGAACCTAAATGGTGATAATGCTCATGAAGGCAGGCTAGAATTAATCTAGCTCAATGGTAATACTGGGATAGATGGAAGACCAGGAGTTCCTGGAATGGCTGGTGTTAGCCAAGGAGACCTGTTCACATATGAAAGAGTTTATATTAACGAGAGAATCTTCCCTATATTTCGAAAGGACATCTCAAAAGATGTTTATGATGAAGCAGAAATAGTTTCTTAGACTGTAATGAAAGGATTATTAGAGATTTCTCAAGCTACTGCTCAAAAGGCAGCCGAAAATGCACTTGCATTGGCCGGGGCTAAATAAGTTGGTTCGACTGTTGCTAAGGGTTTTTGGGGATCTGCAGCAGGATTTGCTTCAAGCCTTGGACTTTCTTTTTTGATATAAACAGGCTTAAGCATTGGAAGTTCTATTTATTCCAGTCGCTGGGAGACAAAACCAATGAAAATAAGCATTTTAAACTCTTTAAATGGATAAATTGCTTAAACCACATAAGAACCAATGGATCCAAGTGCTTAGATTTAGCTTAATTTTGACGAAGAGATCTATTATTATTAAAATAATTTGTGAAATTGTAGAAATCAAAAATATTTATTACCTCATATTCAGTGAATTCACTTAAGCTTTGATTGTATGAAAATGAAATATTTTATCTAATTTGTTTAAATGTATCAACATTTTTTAAATAAAACAAAAACAATTTATCTCCAAAAACAAAGATATTTATTTAATAATGAAGTATTTTTAAAAAAATAAACTTACGCATAGTCCTAATTTATCTTATGTATTAATTAAATACCCACTAATTCGAAGGAATCGGCTTATTATCCCCCCCACCCCCTTATTATTGATCTTTATTCTTTTTAACATAGAGCTTCCACCATTGATAAGCTTCTTACTGCAACGTTGATGCTATTTTTCTAATTAATAACATTTCTATTACCTTTTCAGAGGTCACTTTTCAAGTCTTATTATTGATATTATTAATGAATAAAGCATGAAGAAATAGAGGGGATTTAATTTCTAGGTAGATGAAGAATATCTTGCACAGAGTTGAATTAATTGATTAAATATAATAGTTAAATAACGAGAACTCAAGTCTCAATCAAAACCGATTCAATGACCTTAACATAGATTACTAACAAAAAATCATAAGTTTATTCATTTAGTTAATTGCAAAGTTATTATGTTTTTACCACTTGTTTTCAAAAATACCTGTTTAAGTACTTGAAGATATGCTGTAAGCCTACTAAAAATAAAAATCCTTTATCTCATGGTAAATAAAACAAAACGATATTTATTTCTATTTCCAATGTTTGATTAAGCAGCACATTTAATGACAAAGCTTGAAGAATAAGTAAAAATTGTAGGTGTTTAATAGGTAATATTGGGTGTTAAAGATGGAGATGGGCTTTAAAAATAGAACACTTTGGAGAAGAAATTTTATTAGATCTTTCTTTAATATCATGTCCAATGAAAGTTAATAAAATAGGGACTAACCAAATTATTTCAGCAAGTTAGTTCATAAGAATCGAGGGTAATTACAAACAAATTAAAGATTAAAATCATCACATTCATAATTAAAGTTAGTAAGATTACTACGTTGAATTAATACACTATTTATTAGCAATTATTTAGAGAAAGATCAAAAATGAGTTAGACTAAAAGAGAAGTAGGAGAACTCAATTTAGAGCTGGAGAAAACAACTTTTAACGAAGGAGAGAATGTCAAAGGTGCTGTGAAGTTAAAAGTAGTTGAACAATACAGTGGGGAGTCAGTTTTCTTGCTTCTAATTGGAAAGATGTTTGCTAAGACTTATCGTCATCAGCTTAATGAAAAGACTTCATGTTGGGAAGATATTAATCTCAAAGAAGACTCCAAGAATCTTTTATGCCAGCGCTTTGAGCTTTTCAACTTCACGAAGCAAAGTGAGGAGAGATCTTCAAAAGAATAACAATCCTAACATGGCACAAGATAAACGAATTAGAAAATAATATTGCCTGGCGAATATAACATATAATTCAGCTTTGCTCTTCCTCCAGCCTTAGAGCACTCTTCAACTGCATGCAAGGGAGCTTTCGGAGTTTCTAAAGATGTTTCAGATCATTACGATTTTTACGTTAAATATTTTGTAGAAGCTTTTGTACCAACAAATGATTCATCTCTTATGCCTTTTAAGCATCGAACTATTATGAATGTCATATGCAACGATGTAATCACTCGCAAAACGACGACAGCAGCTCTCCTTCGTGAGCATAGAATTATTATCGGAGGAGGTTGCTTTTGCTTCAATTCAGATATTTGCATTTTAAAAACAAGACTAGAAAAAATAGCAGTTAAATCCTAAGAAACACTTACGATTTAACTTGAAATCGATAATAGCACATCCTCCAGAGAAATTACTAAAATAGCATACGAAGTTAAAAGGATTCTTCTGTTTAAAAAAAGTAATTATGTCTGCTCAAAAGGACTGTACTCTGGGTAATTATAACTCAATCTTCCTGCTAAATTAAAGATGAATTCTTCAATAGTATGCAATCTTCCTTTGGCTTTGGCTCTTTCGCACAATTCAACTTTGGTGTCTTTAAAATACTCAATTGAATTTTCAATTTATTCTGGTAACCAGCTTCTCGATGTATGTCAGCATGATTTCTTTGTAGAACCAAATTCAGCTCAAGAAAAATGGGAAGATAAAACAGATGGAAAGGGAGAAGGGGAAAGTGATTCTAACTCAGATGATGACGATTCTCAAGAAAATGAAAATAATGAATAATAAATGAATTATCTTAAAGCTAATTCATCAGTGAATTGGTAGCGATGCAAAAGTACTGTGGATTACTATTACAACAATATCGATAATTTCAGGAAGATTTAAAGTTTTACAAACACATAGAATCCTCCTTCTCCTTGATCAAATTTTCTTCTTTTTTCCAGAGAAATATTTTGTTTATCTAGTATGTGGTATATTTATTAAATATTTTTTTTCAACTTAAAGTCATTTCCAAAATAATTTTGTAAACAAATAAGCAATACTTTAGCTAAATAATAAAAATTCAGTCAACCAAAAGAATTTTATCATTGAAAGAAATTTTCAATGAGAAATAGGGAACGCTTTTTAATATCTTTATCAGAATGTTTTTAAAGATTTTTAACAGTTTCCTTAGCTCCTAAGCTTTCAAGTTAAGCTGCAAATGGATTGATTGATCTCGGTTTGTATTCTTTAGCGCCACATTCAAGAATATGTTTCAGTGATTCCAGAATGACTAGAAGTGTTTTTGAATCTTGAGAAGTTTTAAGCATGTGAGAGTATATTTCAAGAACTTTTAAGTCTACTAGCCTTAATAATTCTTATGGATTACCTTAATAAGTGCAATTTGAAATCACCCAAGCAGCTTCTCTAGATACTTCCACGGAATCTGAAAGAATGCACTTAAATAAGGTCTCAATGTAAGAATTCTCACTAATAATCAGAGCAACTTGCTATGTGTTTCCTGCTGCAATATTGCTTAGCATCCAGCAAGCATCTCTTCTCGCTTCTTTTTCTTAATGTTTAACTAGCTTAAAAACTGCAGGAAGTGCACCATAAGCAATAACAGCATCTGTCTGCGATTCTGAGCCAGTACAAAAAAAACCAATTGTTCTCAGGCAAGGAATAAGGATGGAAATATTTTAATGATTAATATGCTTAATCAGAGAAGGAATTATTCCTGTGTCAATCACTCGCTGAATTCTATCTTCATCTCCATCACTAAGATAGGAAATGGCCCAAGAGACATCTGTAAGTATTTCAGAATCAGATTCCTGTTAAAATATTTTACATAAAGGTGGAATAGCTTCTTTTACAAGTTCAAATTAAGGGAGAGGGCGGCCTCTGCATAAGTTACTCAATGCCCAAGAACCATACTTGATAATATGTTAATTTTGAGTATTAAGGAGAATATTAACAAGGGGCTTAAGACCATCACATTTAAGAATCATATCACGATAAACGGTGCAGTCTCTATTCAAATTAATAATAATAATTAACATTTGTTCATAGGCAAATATCAAAATACCCTGATATATTTCCAATAGCACAAATAGCCTTCTCAGAAATATCTGAGAAGCGAGAAGTTTGAAGCCTACAGAAAAGGGGGATAGCACCTTTATCCTATTAATAAGATTGCATTAATTAAAATGTTTTTTAATAATTTCAAGAGCAATTCAAGAATAATCGTTTACAATAATAGACTTAGTTTAACGAGCAGTCCCTGAAGCAATCATATTATTAAGACACCAAGAAGCTTCTAGTTATAGAACTGGGTAATTAGTTTATTTAATAAACTCGATAAAGCGTGGGACACATTTCGCATCTAGAACAATCTGAATTGGTGGATTATCTTCAAACGATAGAAGTTTACGGAGTCCTATGCAGCCATGGTGCTATTAAAGCACATCTTAAGAATTAAGAGCTTTTATTAGATCTCTGATTTGTTCAAATTTAAAGTCAATTTGATAAGTTTTTTCCACTAATTCACGAGTAGCTGGTTCCATGCTAGAAAGCGCATATTACTGATAAAGAGGAGTGTTTCCTGTAGAAATTTCATCTGTTTGAACATTTGTAGCTAAGTTATCACTCATTCTATTCTTTTTCAGAGTATCTAAACGTTTCTTTTCTCTGATTTCCACTGTGTGATTTTCTTATCTTATTGCCTTTTCTTTCTGATCACCATCATTTTTTTAAGAATCAGCATTGCTAAATATGCTTATTTGATGTTTTTTTTTAACAAGAGTTTCTATTCTCTTAGAGGACATATTCTTTTTAGTTTTAATTATTCTTGATGTTAAAAATCTTGCAGTCTAATTTTTTTTTTAGTTATCTTTTTTCTTGTTTTCTTCATTAAAATTGACGCCAATATTTTATTTTTAATTATTTAATTTATTTTCTTCTTCTTTATTTATTTAAGAAACATTATTTTTCAAAGTGAAAATATTACAAAAGTTCAATTAAAAAGTAATTTCCTCATTTATTATGCATTATTTGTAACTTTAAACTCATATTAATCAATTTTGAACAAATAAGCAATACTTCAGCTTAAAATATAAAAGTTCTGTCAACTGAAAGAATTTGATCATTGTACACTTCAAAAGTAATTTTCAATAAGGAATAGGGAACGCTCATAAATATCTTTATCAGAATGTTTTTAGAGATTTTCAATGGTTTCCTTAGCTCCTAAACTTTCAAGTTAAGCCGCAAATGGATTAATTGATCCCTATTTGTATTCTTTCTTTCCACATTCAAGAATATGCTTAAGTGATTCAAGGATTTATGCAAGTGTTTTTTAATCTTTAGAAGTTTTAAGCATGTGAGAGTAAATTTCAAGGACTTTTAAGTCTATTAGCCTTAATAATTCTTATGGATTACCTTAAGTAGTGCAATTTGAAATCACCCAAGTAGCTTCTCTAGATACTTCCTCCGAATCTGAAAGAATGCACTTAAATAAGCTCTCAATGTAAGAATTCTCACTAACAATAAGCTCAACTAGCTATGCGTTTCCTGCTGCAATAGTGCTTAATACCCAGCAAGCCTCCCTTCTCACTAATTTTTTTTAATGCTTAACTAGCTTAAAAATTGCAGGAAGTGCATCGTAAGCAATAACTGCGTCTGTTTGCGATTCTGAGCCAGTACAAATATTACCGATTGTAATAAGGCAAGGAATAAGGACTGAAGGTTCTTGCTGATTAATATGCTTAATCAGAGAAGGAATTATTCCTGTGTCAACTAATAGCTGAATCCTATCTTCATCTCCATCGCTAAGTTATTAAATAGCCCAAGAGACATCTGTAAGTACTTCAGAATCAGTTTCCAGTTAAAGAACTTTGCTTAAAGGTAAAATTGCTTCTTTAACAAGTTCAAATTCAGGGGGAGGGAGGCCTCTGCATAAGTTACTCAATGCCCAAGAACCATGTTTAATAATTTTTTTATCTTGAGTATTATGGATAATATCAACAAGGGGTTTAAGACCATCGCATTTAAGGATCATATCACGATAAACACTACAATCTCTATTTAAGAAAACATAATTAAAATTTACTCATAAACATGTATCGATGTACCCAGCTATATTTCCAATAGCCAAAATAGCTTTCTCAGAGATATCTGAGAAGCGAGAAGTCAGAAGCCTACAGAAGAGGGGAATAGCACCTTGATCCTATTAATACAATTACATTAATTCTGTTATTCTTTAAATATTCCAAAAGAAAAACTGCAAATTCAAGAATAATCGTTTACAATAATAGACTGAGTTTGTTAAGTAGTCCCTGAAGCAATATTAATAAGACACCTCACAGCTTCTAGTTATAAAACTGGGTAATTAGTTTATGTAATAAACTCGATAAAGAGTGGTACACACTTCGCATCTATTACAGTCTGAATTGGTGGATTATCTTCAGTGGATAGAAGTTTACGGAGTCCTATGCAGCCGTGGTGCTATTAAAGCACATCTTAAGAATTGAGAGCTTTTACTTGATCTTCGATTTGTTCAAATTTAAAATGAATTTAATAGATTTTTTCCACTAATTCTCGAGTAGCTGGTTCCATGCTAGAAATTGCTTGTTCCTGACAAAGAGGAGTGTTTCCTGTAGAAATTTCATCTATTGGAACATTTGAAGCTAATTTATCATTCATTCTATTCTTTTTCAGAGTATCTAAACGCTTCTTTTCTCTGATCTCCACTGTGTGATTTTCTTATCTTCTTGTCTTTTCTTTCTGATCACAATCAATTTCTATTTGATTAGTTTAGGAACCAGTATTGCTAAAAATGTTTATTTGATTCTTTTTTAAACTAAAAATTCTCTTCTCTTGGAGGATATACTCTTTTTAGATTTTAATTATTCTTGAAGTTAAGAATCCTGCCTTCTAATTTTTGTTTTCTTTTTCTTGTTCTCTTCATTTGTATCTAAACCGATGAATTCTGTTTATTATTCGAAATTCAGATGTCTGGCTCATTCCTTATTTTCACTCTCTTTCACTTCTTTCAATAATTTCAAGAATTCCTTCAATAATTTAATACAAAAAGTTCAATTAAAAAGTAATTTTCTCATTTATTATGCTTTATTTGTAACTTTAAACTCAGATTTATTAAATTTTTGACAAATAAGCAATACTTCAGCTTAAAATATTAAAGTTCAGTCAACTGAAATAATTTGATCATCGTACACTTCAAAAGAAATTTACAATAAGGAATAGGGAACGCTTGTAAATATCGTTATCAGATTGTTTTTAGAGATTCTCGATGGTTTCCTAAACTTTCAAGTTAAGCAGCAAATTAATTGATTGATTGATTCCTATTTGTACTCTTTATAGCCGCATTCAAAAATTTGTTTAAGTGATTCCAGGATTTATGCAAGTGTTCTTGAATCTTGAGAAGTTTTAAGTATGTGAGAGTATATTTCAAGAACTTTTAAGTCAACTAGCCTTAATAATTCTTATGGATTACCTTAAGAAGTGCAATTTGAAATCACCCAAGTAGCTTCTCTGGAAATTTCCTCTGAATCTGAAAGAATGCACTTAAATAAGCTCTCAAAGTAAAAATTTCTCATTAACAATAAGCTCAACTTGCTATGCGTTTCCTGCTGCAATAGTGCTTAATACCCTGCAAGCCTCGCTTCTCACTAGTTTTTTTTAATGCTTAACTAGCTTAGAAATTTCAGGAAGTGCACCGTAAGCAATAATAGCGTCTTTCTGCTAATCTGAGCCAGTACAAATATTACCAATTGTTTTAAGGCAAGGAATAAGGACTGAAAGGTATTAATGATTAATATGTTTAATCAGAGTAGGAATTATTCCTGTGTCAATCACTCGCTGAATTCTATCTTCATCTCCATCACTAAGATAGGAAATGGCCCAAGAGACATCTGTAAGTATTTCAGAATCAGTTTCCTGTTAAAATATTTTACATAAAGGTGGAATAGCTTCTTTTACAAGTTCAAATTAAGGGAGAGGGCGGCCTCTGCATAAGTTACTCAATGCCCAAGAACCATGCTTAATAATCTTTTTATCTTGAGTATTAAGGAGAATATTAACAATAGGCTGAAGGCCATCGCAATTAAGAATCATATCACGATAAACGCTGCAATCTCTATTTAAGAAAAGACAATTAAATTTTACTCATAAACATGTATCGATGTACCCTGATATATTTCCGATAGCCCAAATAGCCTGCTCAGAGATATCTGAGAAGCGAGAAGTTAGAAGACCACAGAAGAGGGGGATAGCACCTTTGTCCTATTAATAAGATTACATTAATTCTATTATTCTTTAAATATTCCAAAGGAAAAAATACAAATTCAAGAATAATCGTTTACAATAATAGACTGAGCTTGATGAGTTGTTCCTGAAAAAATACTTATAAGACATTTCGCAGCTTCTAGTTAAAGAACGGGGTAATTAGTTTATTTCATAAACTCGATAAAGCAAAGAACGCAATTCGCATCTATTACAGTCTGAATTGGTGGATTATCTTCAGTGGATAGAAGTTTACGGAGTCCTATGCAGCCGTGGTGCTATTAAAGCACATCTTAAGAATTGAGAGCTTTTTCTAGATCTTCGATTTATTCAAATTTAAAATGAATTTAATAGATTTTTTCTACTAATTCTCGAGTAGCTGGTTCCATGCTAGAAATTGCTTGTTCCTGACAAAGAGGAGTGTTTCCTGTAGAAGTTCCATCTGTCAGAACAATTGTAGCTGAGTTATCACTTATTCTTTTATTTTTTAGAATATCTAAACGTTTCTTTTCTCTGATCTCCACTGTGTGATTTTCTTATCTTCTTGCCTTTTCTTTCTGATCACCATCATTTTCTATTTGATTAGTTTAGAAACCAGTATTGCTAAAAATGTTCATTTGATTCTTTTTTAAACTAAAGATTCTCTTCTCTTGGAGGATATACTCTTTTTAGATTTTAATTATTCTTGATGTTAAGAATCCTGCAAACTAGTTTTTGTTTTATTAATCTTTTTCTTGTTCTCTTCATTTGTATTCAAACTGATGAATTCTGTTTATTATTCGAAATTCAGATTTCTGGCTCATTCCTTATTTTCACTCTCTCTCTCTCTCATTTCTTTAAATAATTTCAAGAATTTCTTCAATAATTTAATAATAATAATAGATAGATAGATCGTTTTTTTGATTATTAATTTTTTAAACAAATAAGCAATCTTTCAGCTTAAACAAAAAAAAAATACAGTCAATTGAAAGAACTTGATCATCGAAAGAAATTATCAATGAAAATTAGGGAACGCTTTTTAATATCTTTATCAGGATGCTTCTTGAGATTTTTAATGGTTTCCTTAGCTCCTAAACTTTCAAGTTAAGCAAAAAATGGATTGATTGATCCCTATTTGTAGTCTCTATTGCCACATTTGAGAATATGCTTAAGTGATTCCAATATGACTGCAAGTGTTTTTGAATCTTGGGAAGTTTTAAGCATGTGAGAGTATATTTCAAGGACTTTCAAGTCTACAAGCCATAATATTTCTTATGAATTACCTTTAGAAGTGCAATTTGAAATCACCCAAGCAGCTTCTCTAGATACTTCCACTGAATCTGAAATAATACACTTAAATAAGCTCTCAATCTAAGAATTCTCACTGACAATCATAGCAGCTTGCTATGCGTTTCCTGCTGCAATATTACTAAGCGTCCAGCAAGCTTCTCTTCTCACTAATTTTTTCTAATGCTAGACTAGCTTAAAAATTGCAGGAAGTGCATCATAAGCAATAACAGCATCTGTCTGTGATTCCGAGCCAGTACAAAAATAACCTATTGTTCTAAGGCAAGGAATAAGTACTGATAGTTCTTAATTATTAATATGCTTAATCAGAGAAGGAATTATTCCTGTGTCAATCACTCGCTGAATTCTATCTTCATCTCCATCACTAAGTTTGGAAATGGCCCAAGAGACATCTGTAAGTATTTCAGAATCAGTTTCGTGTTAAAATACTTTGCATAAAGGTGGAATTGCTTCTTTAACAAGTTCAAATTAAGGAGGAGGGAGGCCTCTGCATAAGTTGCTCAATGCCCAAGAACCATCCTTAATAATATTTTTATCTTGAGTATTAAGGAGAATATTAACAAGGGGTTTAAGGCCATTACATTTAAGAATCATATCACGATAAACACTGCAATTTCTATTCAAGTAAAATAAAATTAGCATTTGTTTTTAAATAAACATCAATTTACCCTGCAATATTTCCGATAGCCAAAATAGCCTTCTCATAAACATCTGAGAAGCGCGAAGTTAGAAGCATAACTAAGAGGAGAATGACACCTTTATCCTTTGAATAAGATTACATTAATACAATTATTCTTAATATTTTCAAGAAGAATTCAAGAATAATCGTTTACAATAATAGACTTTTTTTGGAGAGTTGTCTCTGAAACAATCATACTATTTAGACACCAAGTAGCTTCTAGTTATAAAACGGGGCAATCAGTTTATTTAATAAACTTGATAAATCGTGGTACACAATTCGCATTTTTTACAATCTGAATTGGTGGATTATCTTCAATGGATACAAGTTTACGGAGTCCTATGCAACCACGGTGCTATTAAAGTACATCTTAAGAATTGAGAGCTTTTATTAGATCTCCAATTTGTTCAAATTTAAAGTTAATTTGATAGATTTTTTCCACTAATTCTCGAGTAGCTGGTTCCATACTTGAAAGCGCAGATTACTGATAAAGAGGAGGAGTACTTCCTGTTGAAGTTTCATCTGTCGGAACATTTGTAGCGATGTTATCACTCATTCTAGTCTTTTTCAGAGTATCTAAACGCTTCTTTCCTCTGATCTCCGCTGTGTGATTTTCTTATCTTCTTGCCTTTTCTTTCTGATCACTATCTTTTTCTACTTGATTGGTTTAGGAACCAGTATTGCTAAAAATGTTCATTTGATTTTTTGTTAAGCTAGAGTTTCTCTTCTCTTTTGGAGAGATAATTTTTTTAATCTAAATTATTTTTGATGTTAAGAATCCTGTCTTCTTGTTTTTGTTGTATTTATCTTATCCTTGTTCTCTTAGATTGTATTCTATCTGATGAATTCTTTTACCATTTTTAATTGTTATCATTCGAAATACAGATGTCTGGCGCATTTCTTATTTTCTCTCCCTTTGATTTCTTTCAATATGATCAAAATTCCTTCAATAAATTCACTAATAATTTCTCAAATTCATTTAAAAAAGTAAAGCAAACAGAAGCTCAGTTTGATACTTGCTCTTTGGATATTACTCTGATTATTAGTTATGAAGAAAAGATATTTTAGCTAGCAATGATATCAAAATAATAGTTTGTCATAACTTATCCAGATTTTTTGCTATTATTTTGTAATTTCGTTTTGAGTTATCTTCATTTTAAATCAAAATCTATTCCCTTTTGGTTTCATTAATTCAAAGAGAATCACTAATCAATTACTTTTAGAATACAATTCATCTCTCTCTCTCTCTCTCAAATTAATTGGCTTAACTGCTACTATCTAGAGTTATCGTTGAATACAATCCAAATTACAAATAAGCCGCAAATTAACCTTTTGATAATATTAAGAAAAAGAACAGTTTCTGCTTGAAACTTGCTATTTTATGTCTACCATTTCTCGCAGAGACACTAGACTTTAAGAGCAGACTAAAAGTCTGATACTTACACCTCCACTTCCAACGCAAGATCGTTCACCTCCTAGATCTTACATTGTGTCTCGCACAACTTATAATCAAAATAACTACGACTCTCATTCTCCTTAGTTCAAACTCACTCCAAATCCTCTGATCAGGCTATTTAAGAGCACAGGCAAATCCACTAATTCACAATTCCGCTCCGATGTAAAGACATCTCCTTGGAACTAAACAGAAGAAAACAAAATTGAAAAAAAGAAATCTTTAACTCCAACATCTAGACAACAGTATTCAACGAACGTTGCTGAGGCTACACGAGAAGCTGAAGAATTAAAACAAACAATTGTCAAAATGCATCAAGATTTATCAGAAAAGGAGAAAAACATGAAGAAAATTGAAGGAGATTTAGGCAGTCAGACAAGATATCTTCTTAGCAGATTAGAAGTAAGTTTCTGATTTTTCCTGAAGCAAGTAAACAGGTAATGTTGTGTGTATTAACTTAAAAACAGGAATAAACGCAGAGTTTCTAAGAAGAAAGAAGAGATCTGTAACAAGAGCTAAACAAGAGTGGCGAAGAAAGAAGAAAGATATTCTTGGAATTAACAACCAAATTAAGAAATATTGAAGAGGAAAATGCGATTCTAAAGTCAAATATTGCCTAATTTCAGCCATATCAAGGCGATCAAGTGCTTCATTTAAATAACTAAGTCTCTCGTTTGGAAGAATAAATTATCTAGCTACAATAGACATAGTATCAAGTTGCAAAGTCTTACAAATAAGAAAAAAAAGAAGCATTCATCAAAGAATAACCTAGCCTAATTGGAAGAGAATAAATAACAGGAGAGCAGTTGGATGCTGGAAATGTGATTGCTAAAATCTAATTAGATATGGAATAAATAAGGACAGATATTCAAAACTCTTCTTCTGTTGGTAGTTCTAAAAGCACGTGCACAGAATTATTTGAGAAAATCGCATCGACAATATCACCTCTCTTCAGGAATAAGCTGGTGATAATATCATAGACTTAGCCAGCACAAGTAATAATAAATTCAGTTCAAATGTTCTTAGACTTCTATTAAATTTCTAAAGTTCTTTTTTTCATTTAAAACTTTACAAACAGGTTGAAGATTATTAATGTTCTTAGAACTAGGAAGGCTAGAAGGAATTGTTTGATGAGCCAAAAAGAGAAGGGAATTAAAGTGATGTAGAAGATAAGAAGAGCAGCAGCTAAAAAGACTAAGATTTGAGAAGTTAAACGAATGATAAGAGTTAACAAAATAGTATTTAAGCAGAAATTGGGTAAGATTTGAATGAAAGTGCAATGCAGCAGCATTTATAGATATATTTACAATAAATGAAGAAAAATGTCCAACAATTAGCTAAGTTAGAGGGGATAGTTGCGGATCTTTAGACAGCAATTAAGAAAAAGGAGAGTGAATGTGAGGAGAAAAATAAATAAATTAAACTGATGTAATCTTAACCAGGAGTGAATTCTAAATTTAGATAGCTGATCAAGTCATTTGTTGAATCTTTGTAGAAAGGGACAAAGTCATAAGTTGAAGAATCCTTAAAATAAGTATAAGAGAATGCAGTGCAGGACTATGATTAACTCAGAAATCTAAGTGTTTAAGTATTCGCTGATCGAGAGGAATTAAGGAAATTGCAGAATAATTCAAAATAGTTGTCTGATTCCTCAAATAAGAAGATGCAGGAAGGAAGAGAAAAGGAATTGGAAGATGCTCTCAGATAATAAGAAGTATTCTTGCTTTAGTTTCAGGAGGCGAAGAAGCAGCAAGATACCGAAAAAGAAGTAGCGGCCAAAAATATTATTTCTCTCACTCAATCGCTCAGAAAAGCTTAGCAAAATATCAGTATTCTCGCATAATAAAATGAAGCTTTAAAATAAGACAAGTTACAGCAATAGCTACAACAATCAGAGAAACAAAACAATTAACAGCCATTAAATAGTTAACAATCTTTGAAATCATCAATTAACAATATTCATAGCAATGATCATTCCTAAGTGATTTCTGATACGCCTCTCCCTGATTCTCCCAAAATAATGACAGCTCATTAACACTCCAAGCGAAAAATTAGTAATCCCTTGCGAGAAGCATCCTAAAACGAATTTAATGATGATAATAAAATACAAAGAAAGTTATTTCACACAGAAAGCTAAGAAGAGCACTACAGACTAAGATGTTAAGAACTTGAATAGCTTCTCGAAGGAAAGAATTATGCCAAGACTCTGAATGATTTCGCGAAAAGAGTAGGATTAATTAAAAATAATAAAATGTAGAAGAATGTGTTATTTTTGGAATTTTTTCAAGGAGATAAGTTTAAAGAAGGAGATCGAAGAGCTGAAGGAGGAATGCAAGTTTTGGAAAGATGAACATTAGCAATGCTAGGAAGAAGTTGTGAATCTGACTTACAACGTAGAAGCGATTAGAAACGAATTAGCCTCATCTAATTCCAATTATGTACAAAATAATGTTCTTGAAAATCATTTCCTTTTTCTATTTTTGATTTATTTGGCTGAAAATAGAAAGGAGAAGAGTTGAAAGGAAGGATAGCTATTCTAGCAAATGAAAATCAGTAACTTATTTAGACAAAACAATAGCTTTTATTGTAGTCTGAAAAATTTACACAAAACAAACAAGACAACTAATGGAATTAGATAGAAAGTTAATCATAGCAACCAAAACAGTAATCGAATCAATTAAACTATGCTTCTGAATAGGTTTAAAGAGTATCAGCATTTCAAATTGCACCTCTTGCAAGATCTGAAGGAGAAGCAGGTAGAAATGCTTATTAGAAGGAAGTAAATCTTAATTAAATGAACATTCAAAGCAGTAATGAAAACTAAAAGATCACTGAAGAGATGAAAAAGCAGATCGATTAGCTAATTATCTAGAGAGATTCTTTATCGAAGAAAGTTGAAAAATTAAGTTTAACAAGCAGACAATCCTAAGGAGATTTAGGCGATGAAATCAACAGAAGGATGAGTAACTTATCAGAAGCAAACGAAATGCTTGCAAATGAAAACGCGCACCTTAATAATAAATACAGATCTCTTCGAGACAAAATAGCATCTTTAATTTCATTAGCAACAGGATTGCAAGAATTAACTTGTAGCTGCGAACACTGCAGCTAACTTAAAGCAAGTATTACTGCAGGAGCTAAAGAACTTGCGATGTGATGACATAAAATAATCAAATCGAAAAGAAATTGTTTTTGTTTTGTTTTTCCATAAGAAGCCCTATCCAATGCATATTTTCATGTGTACAATAGATTGAACTGAATTTAGAATTAGAATAATAAATCGGATAAAATAATAAAAATAGCAAACACAGTGAAGTTACTGTTGAAATGAGAGAAAGAAAGAGGGTTCAGAGATTGCTTTTTAAAGAAGGCATATTGGAAGATAAATAAGGTTGAAGGAGACCCTATTTGCAGTAGAATAGCATGTAAGGGCTTGTACGGCCATTAGCAGAACCTCGACTGATCTAATCGGAAGATATTGGACTTGCTATGCTGTCGTTAAAGCTGTACCATTTTCCATCAGAAGGATTAAGTGATTCACTAATGCAAAACAAGAAATTTAACTTGAAAAGAAAGAAATAAATCAATTGAATTACGATGTGTAATGTCCAAAAGATAAGCCACCACTGTGATTAACTATTCCAAAGAGATCGTATTGACTAGTTTTAGTTGTCTCATCCTCTAGATAAATACAATTATTCAAATTAATACCTTTGAAGTTTATTATTTACAGGAATTGTTAATGAACTGTGAAAGATCGAAGTTAGAGAAAGGAAATGACACAGAAGAATTGATTTTGTCCCTTCGACCCTTTCCGAAATTGAATCTCTTGAGGTGAATCACAAGGATTTTGGGAAGTTTGAAGAGCTCTAGCTGTCGGTATGATTATGTATGCTTTTTACATTTAGAGCAATAGTAGCTGTCATCGAGTGATTCCTTCCTGAAAAAGTTGCGCATCATGTCAGTAAGCTGCGTAGATCCTTCTTGGTCTCTACTAAAGCTCAGAGAAAGATCCATGAAGTTATCAAAAGCGAGACTTTCATTCCCACATTTCCCACAACTAACCTTGCTGAGTAGTTATCCAGCAAAAAAATCTGTAACAATGCTGTCATCACGTTGTTTATTGTACGTAAACCAATCTTCACTCTATTTTAGACCACAACAATTGGGTGGATTAGAAAGAAAGAAAAATATAGGTCAATATTTAGAAATATTACAATATTCTAGAGCGTCATTTTAGTTATATCAGCAGTGAGTTCTCTGTATTTTGGTTTCTCTCTTATTCTATTTAAGTCCTCGTGTAGTCCTTCTAATAACTTTCCCAATAATTCCTGTGCGTCTTGTTGATCATAACCGAGGAATTGTGAAGAGACTCTTTCTATAATTAGTTTTAAGAAATCAAAAGATCAAAAACCGCTCAAATATTGAAGGTTATACCAATGCTCCTTTTGAGACTAGAAGGTGCTTGGCTGGTTGAAACTCCTGTGGAACGAACAGATGAGATTAAGCTTGCATAGCTAGAAGCAACGCCTTTGTTCTTTGGGTTCATAAATGAGCGGTATTAGTCGCTAAAGAAATACTCATTAAATACTGGAGTATTCATCACACACTGCAAGGCAGAATTCCTTTAAACAAAAATAATTAGCTTATTAAATCAAACCAGCAAAAACTGAAATATTTATTACATAAAGCACGTATTTCCGATATTGTTAAGTCCAGCTGCTGATCGCTTCAAATATTAGAACCTATATTTCGCTAGATCTAAGCTAGTATCACTATTCATAGGAGGTAACACTTCTTTCAAAGTTTCTTTGAGTTTCTCCTTTTCTTTTTCTTTTTCCTTTTCTAATTTTATTTCTAGTGAACAGACAAATAATTATGAAAAATGATTATTGCTTCTGGAAGACTTACCGCTTAATTTTGAAGAAGATGAAATCATTTCTTCCTTTTGTTCAGGCTTTTTAGCAGCTTCTTTTAAGCTTTTTGGTGTTTCCATGGGTTGAGAAGACATCTAACTCTTTGGAATGTATGTTAAAGAATTAACCATTCCAGGGGTTGTTTTTTCTGTGTTTATTGTTAGTTCTTTACTTGCAATAAGATTATTCGGCTTGAGCTTCGATGTACTTTCAGATTGCTTCATTTAAGATGACAATCTCTCAACTAAATTGCTACTTTCTTCTTTATTCGTAGAACTTAATAAAGGAAGCTGCAATTCTCTTTTAGGATTAGTACTATCTTTCATCGAAGATACTCCTTTTTATTCATTATTTCTAAGTGGAGGCTTGGAGGATTTTGTCATGACAGAAACCTTAAAAAGTGCTTAAGAAGATCCTTTTTCTGTTGCTGATAGATTATTCGGAGTTATAGCCTCATTGCTAGAGAAAGAAGGAGATTGTCTCTAGTGGTAATAAATATTAGCCGTTTTGAATTGCTGCTTATCTTCAGAAGAATTCTTTTCCAATGTGCCAGGGTTTGAAATCCTTGATCTGATCGATGATGACTCCCATGGATTTGGGCTGATTCTACTGTTTTTAGATGTTTCCATATAATCCATAGTGCCTTGATATTAAGGTATGTTAGTTGATGGTTTCTTCGAAAACTAGCCAGAACCTCCTTAAAATGATTTTTTTCCAACATTAGAAAATGATTGCTATCTTCCAGCGCGAGAAGTAGGATTATTACGGATTTCACTCAGCCTAGCTCTATTATTTTCTACGGAATTTTCTTTGTTGGATTGCTAAAACTGTTATTCAGGCGTGTAATATGTTTTTTTAGGAGATATGCTTTTCATGCCAGCTCGTATTATGTATTTAGCCTTGTTGGAGTACATCTTTTTACAAGAAATAGTAATACTAATTAAATAAAATTCATGCAACTGCTTGCATTTTCCCCTATTCTACACTTTTAGATTATTAATCAACACACTCTCTCTCTCTTTCTTTTGGTAATTTTTCAAAAAACAATTTAGATAGGCATTTAATGGGAATTCCAGAAAAGAAAAAGAAAAACAAATTTGGACAGTAATTTAATAAAACAGACATAAAATGTGCAAAAATGTAAATCAAAATGGCATCAATAAATGTCTACTTCATCATATTTTGTAAGACTTTTACAAATGTCCTGAATTTATTTCTTCCTTTTTGATTATTGTGAAAATTTGATATATTTTGTGATAATGCTACCTTTTATACAAACTTCAGAGTCTATTATTCCCGTCAGCCAATAGGAGAGAATTCGGGTTGTATGTAAATTCTGGAAATTCACACATAGGTTTTTTGTTAACTCCTGGCGATTCAGAGATAGTCTTCTCTCTGTATGCTCGAATTGGTTTTTTTGTCATAAATTTTTTCAAAGGGGATTCTATTTCTTTATTAAAAAAGCGATCCCAATCTACATTTTCTAAGAATGGATGCTTCTTAATATCTTAAAAACCTTAGCTCCCAATTCTTTTACTTGCAACGCTGTGAAGCAGCTTCTTAATAATATCCACTGCATTCGCGGAGAAATAAGATGGAAATATTGGTTTATTTATTGCTATTTCTCGCATCAGATTCTTTGGGTTTATCTAACCAAATGGAGGATTACCTGAAAGCATTTCAAATAATAGTATCCCAAGAGTCCAAAGGTCTATATTTTTATCATAAGGCTGCTGCAAGACGATCTCAGGTGCGAGATACTAAGGAGTGCCTAAAAAAGCGTTTTCTTTGTCTTCACTGTTCACAAACTACTTCGCTAGTCCGAAATCAGATAGTTTAATGTGGCAGTCTTCTCCTATCAAGATGTTTTCAGGCTTGAGATCTCGATACATTGTCTTCTACTCTTCATGGAGATATTCGAGTCCTAACACTACCTGATTATTAATATAATAGCTACTTTTAATTCAAAATTATACTCCTAAAGGATTGATTAGCTTTGATATTATTTTTGTGTTCATACTTGTTTTTGAATTTAATTTGTAGCAAAACATGGTTCTTACTATTTATTCAAGCAAGTATTGAATCTCTAACGTGCACGAAACAAGTATTTCTTGAAAATGCATTGGTATTTGGCATATTTTTGTTACCTCTGCGAAGACAAATCGAGCGGAGTTTTCATCAAATCTCTTAATTTTTTGAAGAACCGAAAACAGATCTCCATTAACCATGTTTTCCATGATGATGTACAGCTTCTCTTCAGTTTAGAAGGACTAAAACAATTTTAAAATGAAGGGATTTCTGCTTTTCTAGAGTATCTTTTATTCGAGAAGAGTTGCTTCAATCATCTTGCTGTTTTGTGCTACCTTCTCTTTCTTGACCACTTTCATTGCAAACAATTTTCCATCTTTTTTCTTCTTCACCAGAGACACTTCTCCATATGCACCTTTTCCTAAATTTGCTAGCTTTTAGTAGTCATCAAATGGATGCTTTTCGTGATGGTCTTTCTGAGATTTCTATGAAAGCTAGGATAATCTCCGTGGCTGACTGGAATTTGTTAATTCTTATGGATTAGCGCCATCTTTGCCTTTCTTGCCTAGTAGCATCTAATTCGATTTGTTCAAGACTGAAATGTGAGCTTTGTCTTTATCTCCTCCACCCTTCAACCCTGGGCAGCAACCTTAGTTACCCATTTTGTGTTCTTGATAAGAATTTGAAGTACTACTACTCTCTCTCTTTGAATAATTACTCTTAATTATTGTTTTCACTTTTCTTAGGCTTCCAATCGATTGCCGCCACTGAGTGTTAAATATCATAACATTACTTTTTTATTCAGCTCTTCTACCTAATAATAGCATTTTAAAACATGATGTATTGGATGTAACATAATTAAACCAAAAAATCATAATGAAATGCTATTTTCAGATGGGAGAACAATCACAAATATCAAGTACTGATAAATGCACTTTTTGTTTCTTTTGTCAGACATTCCAAGGTAAGCCTCGATACTCTATTAACTTCTTTATCTATCACAGAAAGAATTATTAAATTACCCTTCAATTGTGATGAACACATCATCTTCTAAAGTTTAAATCCGCCCACTTCCATAAACCATCAATTCTTCGATTCTAACTTTAACAAGATACTTATTGAATAGAAGATTATT
>Ga0302271_10000173_pt1 | contig 58361 bp, 31 predicted proteins | sample III_Bog_N1_1_FD_198767 | JGI IMG/M metagenome (GOLD analysis project Ga0302271, IMG submission 198767) | Peat permafrost microbial communities from Stordalen Mire near Abisko, Sweden - III_Bog_N1_1 | ecosystem: Environmental > Terrestrial > Soil > Wetlands > Peat | place: Sweden: Abisko...
TTTCGACAACTGACATTGTAGGTCGACTTCTCCTTCTCACAAAGTAAGAACCCAATGTAGCAATGCAGAAAATCAGAAGGCTTAGCGGAGACGGCAATCACGTTGTAGCTAGTAAAATCGAAGAAATTGAGACAACAAAAGCAGAGCAAAACCAAGTTGCTCAACTTTCAGCTTAAGGTGATTATGAAATCGATGAGAAAACTGCGCAGAAAGTGAAGCTCTTAAACACAACTAAGCGTATTAGATAGTTCAGTCATGGCTTGAAAGACCCTAAAGCTGGAGATAAAATTGTCTACATTGATGGATCATACGATATGATTCATATTGGTCATATTTCGACTCTTGCAAATGCTAAAAGCAAAGGAGACTATCTCATCGTAGGTCTTCATGATGATGATATAATAGCTGAGAAAAAAGGAAGACACTATCCTCTTCTTTCTCTTCAAGAAAGAGTGCTGAGCGTGCTTGCTATTAAATTCGTAGATGAGGTTATCATTGGAGCACCTTGGAAGGTCACCAAGACAATGATGGAACAATTCAAAATTGATGTAGTTGTTTCGGGATCTATCGACAAGAATGAGGTACCCTCTGAAAATCCTGAAGACGATCCTTACTAATTACCCAAGGAGTTGCATAAATTTGAGATTGTTTAGTCGACTTACGATCTGACAACAGACAAAATTATCGAAAGAATTCTCCACAACCGCAAGAATTTCTTGGATATCTACAATATCAAAAACAAGAAGCAAGACTAGTATTACAAGCAGAAGGAAGAAAAGGGAGACAACATCCAAGAGATCTGATTTAAAATATTTGTAATTGCATTTATAAATGTGAATCTCCTCCCCCCAAGATGCTTTCTTATTTGCAGCAAACTTTTTGTTCAAAAATACTTATTTTTTTCACATATTTTCCTTTTCCACAGATCAGGGATGCTTTCTTTAAACTGGGAGCAAATAATAAAGGCGGGGTTTATATTTTTCAGTAGGTCTAATAAAGCTACTTTGAAAGGGTTCATGTATGTGTTTACTAAATTTTTTTAAAAAATATTTATTATTTTTATGATTAGAAAATTCTCCTCATCAGAGATTCAAAATCTTGAGATGAACTTTCTATCCTGGGTGAATTGGGATGACTTGATAGTATCCAGCAGGTTTATTTGGGATCTGAGCAAGTTCCTTGACATTTTATCCAGTGACAATTACAGGGTTCGTGAACCAGAATTCTTGACTGAGGAAAATTTCTGTCTGTGCAATTCCACAATCTTTGCTGATGTACTCAAGCTCGTAGCTCACGAGTAAAGGGTTGAAAACACTTGTAACATTTGTACCTTGAGAACAGATTGCTTAGGCATAAGGTCTACTGAGATGCTTAACTTTGTTTGTTTGAATAGATCCGTCTTGAAAGAAAAGACCTTCATCATCGCTGTTTGATTGCGTGGTAATGTCTCCAAATCCTGCAAAAAAATAATTTATTTTCCAGAAAAGTAATTTAAAAGATGTTCTTTACCCTTATAAGCCCAATGTGACCAACTTCTGAGATTATGGTCAGCTTTATTGAGGAGATAATTTAGCTCATTTGCACTCTTGGTTGAGTTAGTCAGAGCTCCAAATTCAGAGAGAATTCCTCCAACTCTCATTGATTGAATATTTTTCTCTTTGGCATCGACAAAAGTTGTATCAAGAACGTTACAAAGAAGACGAGAAGCAGGACTGCCTTCTTTATTGTTCACTCCACAATAGACGTGATAAGACAGTGCTTCATATTCAGGGTCTCCAAGATTAGAATCAAATCCACCTCCCAAGAAATCGAAAAGTGCAGTTTCATAGAAGATAATACGTTTTGGGTCATATTGACGAATCTAACTAGCAACTTTGAAGTACACTGGTTTGAGATACTTATTATTCTATCCAGCACTGAAAACCCAATCTTTTGGGTGTTTATAAGGAGACACACCAAATGGTTCATTGATGATTTCATATCCCAAAAGATTGTTGATTTCATCGAATTACGAGAAATATTATGCAACTTATCCCCACATTGCAGCAAAATCATCTGCAAGTCCTTCTTCATTTGTGAAAAGATTGTTGCTCTGCTGACTCACGTCCTTGGTGAAATAGTATTCAAAGAATCCAACTTTCAAGCAGTCTACAAAAAAAATTAAATTAAAAAAAAGGGTTGATATTAGAATTGTTTTGTTTGTTTTTTTATTGGGGAAACAAAAAAATGAGATTAAGTCAAAAAAATCTATGGATGGGAATGAATTGGCTAGTGTAATCAATATCATAATTGCAAGTACCTTCAATAAGTGGTTGTCCTTCGTCATTGCGACTAAGATTGAGATTCTTGAAGGGAGCAGGGAATGTATGGTTGGTGTTGTTGAGAATTGTCCAGTTTGGCATGCCTTCTCCGCAGAAGAAACGACTGTAGAGATCTTAATGGGCATCCAAGAAAACAAAGATATCATATTAAGCACATAGATCAATGATTTCCTTGACTTTCTCAAGATAAGTGAAGTTGTACTGCTATCTAGCAGGTTCAAATCCTTCCCAAGACATCATCAGTCTGATGGAGTTGAATCCCCATTCCACAAGATACTAAGCATCTTTTTCAACGAATGAAGTGGAGGCATTGAAGACGTTAAGTTCTGGATAAAACGGGAAAGTCTTGACTACAACATTTTAGCCATGGAACAATCGAGTTCTGTTGAATTCATCAATGAAATGAAGAGTTTCTGTGTCGATTTTTATCGAATTTTTAGCATTGCATCCAGCAACCAAGAGAACAAGGAGCACAAGCGCAAAGGCTTTTACTGAAGTTGAACCTCTCATTTATTTTAGTTTTTCTTTTGTATTTTTAGTTTCTTTGAAGATTCTAATTTAACTATTATCTGAGTAAGGAAATTCACTTTCGTAATATAAATCTTTTTTTCCTTCCCATTCTCTTTGATTTATCTAAACATTTTTATTTTGCAAAAATGGATTAATTTAACTAAATTTTGATAACTCGGGTAAAATCTCCCAAGAATAGATAATAATATTCTTATGATTGCGTGTATGCAATTAATGATTAACTAAAAGATTCTTTCAAGACTTAAGTTTTTAGTTTCTTTCTCAAAATCTAGGTTACTTACTTGGCTTACATAGTTCAAAAATAATAAAAGAAATAGAAAAAATAATGATGGTAATAACACAATCAAGCCATTTTTGATGAATAAATCATCTTGGATTTAATGAAAGAGAGGTACCTTTATTATTTCAGCATAACTGTTCTGATATTTATTATTAAAATATTCTAAAAGAAAACTACTTTTTATAAAATAACTCTATTTTCAAGTTTAGATTTAATATTATATAAAAAAGTCTTATTAATATTATTCAATCCATCAAAATCTATTAATCAACATCAATTGAGTCATTTGAGTCCAGTATTCATTTTCAATATTTTTCTTGTACAAATTCTCACTCAATTAAGTAAAAATATTCAGATTTTTAACAATAAAAATGATAACTTTTTTTGAGAATTATCCGTGTTTCTTTTAAGTAGTTTATCTTTTAAAATGTTAATAACCTGAAAATATGCTTTAGTACTTTAATAATTACCTCAACAAAACTCTACATCTCTCAATAGTGTAAAACTCTGTTTCTTATTACTTTCAAATGAATACACATTATGAATTCTTAAATTTAAAAGCATTCAGAATTTAAGTTTTACCAAGGTATTTTAGATTTTTAAATAGAACATTTTCCCCAAATGATGATGAACCCGGAAGAAGAAAGCAAAAAGTGATTTGGAAAGATAATGCTCTCCAAAATTTTAAATTAAAGATTCCAAGTGCGCGTGTTTATTTGAAAATTCACAATCTATCTGAGACCTACAAATGGCTAAAATCATAGATAACTACATTCTTCTGGAGAGCATTTGCCAGGGTGAGTTTGGAGAGGTACACAAAGGACGAAACTTAATCTCCAAGGAAGCTGTTGCAGTGAAGACAATTTAAATGGAATAATTTCTAAATGACCCTATGCTTCGTGACATGATCATCAATGAAATACAAGCATTAAAGAAATTAGACGACCCCGCCATTGTGAGGATGATAAAAATGTTGAAATCGTCCAATAATATTTATCTGATTTATGAGTTCCTCCAAGGCAGAAATTTAAAGAAACTACTCTAAGCAAGGTAAAGACTTTCTGAAGCTGATTCAGTGTAAATTTTAGAGTAAATTTGCCTTGGGTTAGAGCGTCTGCAAAGAGAAAAAATCACCAAGAGAAATCTAAATTCTTCAAATGTCCATGTGATTTCCGAAGCAGGTGGTGATCAAACATCAGCTGATGGAGGAATCTTTTCTATTAAGTTAAAGAATTTCTTCGTGTGTCGGAACGCCACTTCAACAGCTTCGTCTTAGATAACCAATTCCTCCAAAAGTGATTCATTTCTTCTTAAGGAATTCCATTATGTTGCACCGGAAATTCTCGGAGGAAGTAATCCTAGCGAAAATAGTGATTCAAATACATGCGACGTATTCAGTGCAGCAGTGATTTTCTATGAAATGCTCTTTGGAAGACTTCCATTTCAAATGTACGCAAATACCCCCCAAGATCTCTTCGATTTCTACGCAAACAATGATATTTCTAATCTGATTAGATAGGATATAATTAATAGTATTGGATCGATGTATTTATCAGAGACTACTTAATCTATATTACTTCGAGCATTAGTTGTCGATAAATCTCGTAGAATATCGCTTGAAGAACTCTAAACATTGATCTACTCTATACAGCCATAACAAAATGGAAACAACATCAACAACAAGATTAAAAGTAGTAATCCAAATTAATAATATAACGATTAGGTGTAATAAGCATCATAATTCCAGCAATAATATGGATAAGAGTACTAAGCTAAAGGATTCTTAGATGAAAATGGATTTGCGAATCAAAAACAGTAGATGTCTTAGCAATAATAATTTTCATAATCTGCAATTGAAGTCTCGAAAATAAATAATAACAGTGCTTATTAGAACTTTAGAGTATCGGAGCTTGGAGATAGGGGAAATAATCAATTTAGTGATAATAAACTGTATGACTATGATACCGATTAAGCGAATACTTAACCTGTTTAAGATTAACAGTTTTCCAATGGAAAAGTAGTAGGTGGAGGAGTTGGTGTTTCTAAGAAAACAAAAACCACAAATTAAGGGAATACTTCGTTAACTTCAAACACAATTATTGGTAACATCACTTCTTAAAAATCTCGAGGAAGAACGATGCCCGATTCCCAAGGGGAATAAACTACGCCTGTAGCAATTGTGAGCTTAAATAACAGATAATCTAGTTCCAAAGATGTTCTCAATCAAGCTGCAAGTTTCGCGTAACAATCCATGCAATATCCAGTGAAATCTACTAGCAGTAATGTCAACAGCAACATTAAAGACTAATAGACTGAGAAATCAGCTTAAATAATTTAATAACAATAAACTAAACGATACTCCTCAGCAGAACATTCCTCAAAACTTCTTGGTATTCTACTTTTTTGAAGAAAGTTGTTTTTTGAAATGAAATTATAAAATTTATTTTTTGCTTTTTCCAAATAGCAAATAGCATCCCTTCGAACCTTTAAGGCGACAAGAAAGCCTGGGAAATGACTGTCAGTGTAGTCTTTGATGAGATCATGGATAAGCGAAGTAAAATATAAGTTCTGTTAGGTGCTCTATCGAGTTGTATGGATCAAGACGAATGGACAGCATCAGCGTTGAATGCTTATTCTTGCGGGTACATTCTCTTGAAGAAAGCTTGTGTTTTGAGTGGAATTCTATTATAGATCTTTGAGCAGCCTGAGATTGCTTTAGGCAACTTACATCTTTCTGAAGCACAACTCACAGCTTGGACGTTGAGCGAAAAAAAGTAACTCCCAATAAAAACAACAATCAAACGAGAAAACAATGAATTAAACGAAAGTTTATTGAGATTCCAAGAAGACTTTGGCGCTGATATTTAATATTTCAGCAGCAGCACTGAAGACAGCTTCAATTCGCTGTTATTTGAAACTTCTAAGGAAATGGCTGCACTTTCGGCTTAATCTAAAGTTAGAAAGACTCTTGTGTTAGCTCATTTTTTAGCTGACATTGCATTCATTGACATAATGTACAGCAAATTTCTTGGCAAAAAGAGGCTCGATGTTCTCAATCATCCTTACTTTAAAAAGCTCAGCGAGATTTCAAGGGAAAAATTATAAGAAAACCTTCTGAATAAATTCAAACTCTATGAATATCACAAAACTTCCACGGCTGAAATATCTTGAAAAATATCTCTTTTTTTTAGTTTTTATCTTAATATATTTTTGAAGTTTCATCAAAAGGAACCATCTTCTTTTGAGACAGAAAATAGTGTTTTTTCTTCTGAAATTATTATACAAAATAAAGATCATGTTGTACTTATTTGGAAACATAATACAAAAATATTACCTTGGAAGCTAACAACGCAACGAAAAAAAGAATAAAACAAAAATATTTAATAAAGACTCCAAGAAAAAACATACATAAAGAGTGAAAAATGGGAGGATTCCAAAAATTCCCTATTCCCCGATATCTGCACGTTGGCTAGTGGGTTGTGAACAGATAATGGAAGCTAAATACCTTCCACCTTCTCGTTCCCTCTGCTATCATCATCTATCTCACTTGGAGAAATGCCATGATATCAACAGTAAAATTACAGAAAAGGGATTATTTGCTTTTATTCATTTTGCAATTTACCAAAATAAGAAAATATATTATGTCTCTCACAATCACAATTGAGGTGGATTTTAAGACTTGTTTAAAATGTTTTGTTTTTTGTTTACTAACAGTATAAACCACCCAACTTTGGAGAGTATGTTGACCCTCAAAGCCCAGTGGCTCCTAAGGCCATCAAGTATTGAATATTATGATCAAATTACTTCCAAAGAGAGAAGAGAAAGGAAAATATATTCAATTCCAAATGTGATTTAAACGGAATAATCCTACCTATTGTAGTATTTGTTTTAGTTAGCCATGATACAGAAAAAAATATTTTAAAACACATTCAACTCATATGAAAGCGTATTTATCAATTATTATGATTTATCTCAACACAGTTTAGTGGATAAAGAAACTTAGAGATTAGAAGAAATTATGATTGAAGTAATTGATAATAAGAGTTAGAAAAGCAAAGTAGAAAGAAACTATTCCAAGAATAGCACTTAAAAATTAATTGAATAATTCTAGGAATAGTAAAATAATCACACAAAAAAAAAGAAAGAATGGATTTAACGCAAGGTCTTGACTACAAAGAACTACAGAAAACTCTCGTGTAGTTCCAGAAAGCTTAGATGCAACTGGAACGCACTGGAAAACTTTCTCCCTTGAAATAAATGTCACCATTTAAGAAGAAAGAAATGGTTAACTTCAAAGCTCTCGAAGAAGCTGGGCTTATTAGTATGAATAATTACATCTATTAACACATAATTTATATGGGCTATTCTTGAAGCTAAAAGCTATTTCTTTTCAGAACCCTGATTTTATTTTTAACTACTTGTGATTAATTATTTAAATTTCATTTTTTTATGATAGATTTGAATTTCCCTACACAAAAGGACAAGGTAGAAGGAGTTTAAATAAGTTTAGAAGACATTGAAAAGGCGTTCAAGATTTTAGACGAAAAAAATGGAGGAACAAAAATATCTCTTCAAGAACTTAAACGAAAGATTCCTGATCTCAATCCTAATTTCCCACCTAATGAGATACCTGCGTTGACTCAAGGAAAATCAGAAATCAAAGCGAAAGAGCTTTACGAGCTTCTTAAATAGAATGAACTTGATAACTTTGATCCTTTGTAAGAAGCCTTCAACTTACTTGATCCAAACAAAACAGACACTCTTGATATGGGTAGGCTCAAGAAAGTATTTTCAGTTTTAGGCTATGCAGATCTTGATCCTAAGGACATTAGTATTCTTGAAGAATGTCTCAACGTCAAGGGAGAGAAAACTGGCAAAATAAGCCTCAAAGACTTGAGAGAGATTTTTGAAAATGACTGATAAAAAATCAGAGAAAAAAATAATTTACTTAAAAAGCTGAAAGGAGGAAGTTGCAAATAACAATAAACTTTCGAAACTAGTTTTGTAACTACATAGATGCATATTATGATTGATCTAATCTATGCTGAGAATTGATTGTAGAAGTTTCAAATGAAATGGGGAAAACAAGGGAAAATATACTAAGATTTTTATTTGATTGTTTGTTTGAAAGAGGTTAGTGATTTTTGAAGTTAATTCATCCAAAAACCAGAAAGGGTAACTGTGAAAAGAGAATCTAACAAAAAGAATAAAATATAAAAAAAATCAAGAAATTTGTTTTTGAAATTAATAAACACAAGCAAATCATGGATATCTACAGACTCTCAAGTGACATCAAATTTGTGAATCAAATCGGAGTCACTCTCAGTGTTGATGAAAGGTAACATTTTCATTCATTTTCTTGGACACCTGGGTGCTATTATCTAACAATATATTTCCAAACAGAATGAAATTGGAGCCTTAACTTCTCAAGATTACAGAAAATGAATCTTATGATCAAATTGTTTTCTGGGGCAAAATCATTGGAGTCAAGTTCGACTACTACATTGCATTAGGTCTTCAATATCGAGGCAAGTTCGAGTTTCCAACAAAGAAATTTTTCTGGGCAAAGTAATCAGCTCAAAAGAGTATTTCGAAAAATGAATTTGCTATGCTAACGAATTCATGGTTGGATTTGAGTGTAGAAGTGATACCTTTGAGTTTGATGAGTTGCCTTAAGTCAATCCAGAATACAGACAATAAGTTGACAATTTCCGTAATCTCTTCACTGGAGATCCCAAACTCGCACTCATTCCAATCCCTGAAGATCAACAAGGTAAATTGATTGGCTATTTCAAAATCAAAATGAGTTCCTGCTTCGTTTTTATTTTCTTGAAGCCACAAAAATAAAAAGGGGAAAATTACTTATTGAATTTGTTTTTTGTTTCCCTTAAGGTGATGAACCACCCGCTGCTGAACCTGTTGAAGGAGAAGAGAAGCCTCATGAATCTGACGAAGAAGATAATATCAAAGTTAAGCCTAAAGCCTTTACAGAGCTTGATCGTCTTGCTTATGTTGTGAGAGCAATAGAGAATGACTGTGCTCTTGTTCCCGTTGGTGCCTTTAAACTAACACCTACACATGAGCTTAGATATAATGATTCCTTTAGAGGTGTACCTTTATCTGAAATTACCAATCCTGCTTCATTCCAGCATTTTAGAGGTATAGATTATTTTTCATTTATCAAAAATAAATTGATTTATTTACCTATTTTAAATGATTAGCTCCTCAATCTGAAGAGAAGAAGCAATACATTGGTGAGAAGATAAATATTGTTTTTTGGAAAAAATAACTAGAATAAAATAATGATTTTTTTTAACCCAACAGCAAGAGACGATGCTCTGTTTAAATTTGATTTCTTCGATCCTATCAGTAATGATCTCCCTAAAGGCAGTTGGTCGATTCAAGTGGATTCTTCGAAAACTAATGTAAAATGTTCATTTTTTTTTCCCCTTGTTTTTTCAATAATAATTAATCTGAAAATAGGCAACTGTGAGGTCACTTCTTTGGCCAGGATTCATAGTTTATCACAGAGCAAACTCTTAGATATTCGGATATGCCTACATAGGAAATGGAATTAAGAATAGTGATCTTTAATTCCTTCTCTGAGCTCATTAGAAATATAATATGATCAACAATTAATCACTTTTTATATGTGTTTGCATGATAAAATAAAAAAGATTCTGAACCATGTGAGCCAACATAATTATTATATCCTTGAAATTGATGATTTTAGGAAATATCATTCATCTTATTAGTCAAATTAAGTCTTGATTTAAAAGATTATTTTGTGATGTTAGTCTTAGCATGATTAGATTCTTCTTTTTTCGTTATTAAATTCAAAGAACTCTGTTTTGAATAAAAATTATAACTCCCAAGAAAAGGAATTGACGGCATATAGAAATCAATGAACATCAAAAAGAAAAAGAAAATAAATCAATAAATCAAATTGAATAAAGAAAAAAAAAGTAAAATAAAAAATGCCTCCTAAGAAGCAAAAAGACGATGAGATCGATATCTCAACTCTACCACCTTGGTTTGCAGTAAACTGTGTCTTGAAATGTCAAGGCAAAAAAACTCGTATGCAAAGTTTCCTGAACCTGCTCAAGACCCATCCGAAAAGCTTCACGAGAAACATTACTAGAGAGGAAATCATCGAATTTGCCAAAGAGAAAGGATTGTATACTGACCCAAACACTTTGAATGAGAAATAAAAGAAAGATCCTAAAACCCTCGAGAGTCTTAATCTTGAGTTGACACCTGCAGTTGTCGCTAAGGCATTCGCAGCTTTCCGTGCTGAAGTTGATCTCAAAAACAGAAAGGTTAGAGATCATTTTCACTTTGTCCATTTTATTAAGTTTAAATAATTTCTTCTTGGATGATTTAAGTGTTTATTTTGAATATTTTTATTAAAATATCTTCATTTTTAGGCCAAAAAGGATAAACTAGAAGGCAAAGAAGAGGTTGATGACAAGAAAGTTGATCCAAAGAAGAGTAAAACTCTCATTTTATTTAATTTGAAATATATTAATGTAAAATAAAATTATTTTTTCTAGAGGATGTGAAGAAAGAAACAAAGAAAGGAGCTAAGGGCGCACCTGTTGAAGTTCCAAAAGAAGAAGAAGAGAAGAAGGAAGAAGTAGAACCAGAAAAAGAGTATAAGAAAGCACTCGACGCAATTTACTTCCTGTTTGATTTCCCCTAAATCGCTGTAAGCAAAACTTTATGAGGAATAACAGATATACTTATTTTTGAAATACATATTTTTTAGGAAGATATGGATGCGTTGTCTAAGATCGATGCATAGGTCGATGTGATATTTGATATTCGCGAAAAAGTGCTCTGGAATAATTAAGATCCTGATATGAGCCTACTTGATCACAAGGACAATTTCGAAGAAGACATGAAATAAAGAATGGTAAGAAATTATTTTTTTTATTTTATTTCTTTTTGGAGAAAACTTGTAAATTAATTACATATTTTAGGATGATTTCATTGACGGAGGTGATGAAACTGGAGAACATCATGATGATTAAGCTGAAGGTGACCAAAATGAAATAACATTTTTCATAGAATGAATCAATAATTATTGTAACTTTGAAATTCTAGGTGATGGAGAGGAGAAACAACCAAAATAGAAAAAGGAAGTATTAGAAGAAGAAGACTTAGCTTATATCAAAGAAAGCAAGGATTTTGTGGCTAGAGTGCGCTAGAACAGAGCAGAAAGTAGTCGAACATCTGCTCTTCGTAAAACTGTGATAAAAGAAGTTGTTTTCGAGATTGATCCATCAGCTTAAGAAGATTCATTCAAGAATTTCATTGATTTTCTCTTAGAAGAACTATGCTAATTCTCATTTGATCTCCCTGCGTTTAATGAATGGATGGTTGGTAAAAAATAAGCACCTTTGTGTCCTAAAGAAGCACTCATACAACAATAGCTGGATGAGGAAAAGAATAAAGAATTAGCTAGAATTCAAGCTGAATAAGCTCAAGCAGCTTTAGAAGAAGCTGAAAACCTAAAGAAAAAAGGAGGAAAAAAGGAAGCTAAAAAGGAAACAAAAAAAGATGGCAAGAAAGAAGAAAAGCCAGATGAAGCTGAAGTCAAGCCTGTTGAATAGGCTCCTGCAAAACCTGAAGAACCTCCAAAGCCTACTAAGGAACCTTTCTTTTAGTATTACAAATAACTAAACGATGTGAATCTTCAAAAAACAACTGCAGGAATTCTACTGGAATGCATTCTCGATGAAATCGAAAGTGAAAAATTAGAGGCGTAAGAGTAAGTTCTCCCTAAAGAAAAGGAAGAACTTGCTTAAGTTAATCAAATTCTAGCAAATCTAAGTAATTTCGTGGACTACACATAGTCTAACACTCTAGCAAATTACACCAAATAACTCAATCTAGATTAAATTGATAAGGTAAAATTAATTAATTATTTTCATAAAAAATTAGTATTTTTGTTAACATTTCGATTCGTATTTATTTTTGAAAGAATACTCCTTACAAATCAATTATCGATGAATGTGATGAAATCGAAAAGAGAACCCACAATGCACATCTTGGAAACTTAGATCAAGTATCGTAACGAGAACATTCTCTTTTTTCTGAATTGCTGTTCCCAGGCATTGATAGAAATGCTATGCCAGAGATTCCTGAAAAATCTGAACCTCTTAGGAAAGCTGAGAAATCATAACTCTATCCTTTCATAGGATGCAGTGTCTATGAAGTAAGAATTATAAAAAAATAAAAAGGGAATCTGTTATTTGATGGTTTTTTTAGTTTGAAAGGAGACTGATCCTGACAAGGTTCGAAGAAATGATGAAAGAAGTTGAGCCTGAGCGTGAATGGAACTTTGGAAATCGAGTTTATATGGAACGACACAACCGTAATACTCTTTCGCAATAGTTATACAAGGCTATGCTCTATGAGCCATCGATAATAACTAAATACAATGACAAAGACGATAGCTTACAAGTTGCTCTGTATTTTAAGAACCCACCTGGACGCATTCTCAGAAAGAAATGGAGTGCTGAATGGAAAGTTATTCCTAATCTTGAAAACTGGATTAATTTCTTCAAGAACAGCGAATCAAATTTGAAGAATGAGACTTATTATGATCTTGACTATGAACTTATAGGGAATCTGCATGAGAGGACTAAATACATGTTCCCAAATGATAACTCAGTGATTTTCGGTACTAAGTTCCAAGTTGCAGATACCTTTCACTATCGGTAATTTTACAAGTTATGCAATTTTTAATGTGTGATCAAAAACTTTTTTTCACAGTTACAAGGTCATGAAAGAAGGAGTAACTTTTGGCATCAAAGAATAAAACGGATAACCTAACTTCTGGGCTTTACTTGACTCGAATACTTAACTCTTTGTGGAACTCGAGAACAATCAAAAGGCTCTTCCTTCATCGACTTCAAAGGATTAAAGCTAACAAAATGATGAGAATAAAGAGGTATAAAAATTATTTTCAAAATACCTACAATTTTTTAAACAATTTTTGTTTTGAAGGTTCCACAAGAACATCATCTTGAAGAAGATCTCAAGGCTGCCATTACATTGACTCTCGTTAATGGGCTAGTAGTGAAATTTTTACCAAATGGAGATGTCTTTTAAACAAAAATCGAGCATGATAAAAGATCACTTGTTCGAGATTTTGAGGATATTGTGAATCCTCATGAAGCTCCTAAAGCAAATTCCGAGACAGAAATTAAGCGCATCATTACTGGTAAAGGTAGTGTTATTAAATACATGAAAGACGGCTCAACATATATTCTCTATGCAAACGGAAATGTGAGCTTCAGTCAGCAGAGAAATGGTAATTGGATCACCACAAACAATAAGGTAACAAAACAAATTATTTTTTTAGATTTTTTATTCATATTATTTTAAAAATAGGGCCTTCGAAAAATGAGAAACGCTAAGGATGGTACTGAAACAGAATAGGAAGCTATTCCTTGTGCAAAGCGAACTGACCCTGAATCAGGCAGCAAGATTGTGATCCGTGGAGATCAGACTACAATTGTTACTTATAAAGACGGATCAGTCTACACTAAGCATAAAGATGGCACCGAAATGTTCACCTCCCCCAAAAAAGATGTCACTACTGTTGAGCATCCTGGTATGGCTTTTATTTCCTGCAATTAATTTTAAAAAATATGATAAACTTTATTTTTTGTTGGTTCAGATTTCTCCACTGTTCGTGTGCTCTTTGATGAAGTCAAGGCAAGAACTGATACAGTTATTGGGCTTGGAAGTGCCTATGCCAATGTCGGTTTCGAGAGCTTATTTGAGAGATCGAACAACGGAATAATCGTAGAAACTTATCTTCCCGATGGCACGAAGGTTATCGGATACTAGTAAGGATAATTATTTGGATTTTACAATTTTAACATATTTTGTTTAAAAGGGAAAAACAAGAATTACCAGGCTATAATCAATTCTAGACAAATCACATTCACTTAATCTATTTCGAGGATGGTTCAGTGGCTAAGGTTTTAGACAATGGAGAGGTAGTGTTCATATCAGCTGTTGATCGTGTATAACTGAATGCAATCGGAGCGAAACACACTTTCGGGCAAGATATCGATTATTGGTTGCAGCTATTTTGTGTACCCGAAGAAAGGAAAGCAGGAGTTTATTCAACTAGTCTTATTAACTCTTCCCTTTGGACTAGAGATGATGAAGGAAATGTATTTACTTTGAGAAGTAATGGTGATATTGATACTAAAATTGCTGTATCTCTGAATCTCAATTAGAATAATCCTGATCCTGGTAATCCTCTTGAGAGGCCTTAAACACCTGATTTCCAAGAAGGAGAGTTTATTGAAGAAGAAAATAAATTCCTCCCATAACCAAGTAGTTGGGTACCCGTTAGACTCTTCTGCATTCAGAATGATAACACAGGGTTTGAGGTAATCCTAACAGATATTAATATTTTGAGAACAAATGCGAAAACAATTATTTTTGTTTTTGTTTTGGAATAGTTGTTAAGCAAAGACTAAGTGTCCAACTACTTTAGACTCAAGGATCAAGATCCTACTTGTATTAAACTTGTAGACGAGACTGTTCCTAATTATGAAAACTGCAAGTCTATTAGTTTTATTTCTCAGCTTCTTACCATTGAAGACAAAAAGGTTAGATAATTTAATAATTGTTACACAATTTGAAAATTAAATAATTTATTATTTTTTTACTAAAACTAGCAAACTCACATTAACCCTGTGATTCCTCGCAATTTAGACATCATACCTAAGACGGAGAAGAAGAGAACTGAACCTGAGAAGAAAAGTTATTTGTACAGAAACTTTTTGGAGTTTTAGGAGTTCGGAGCAGATAAAAGAGAACAGCACAAGCAAGAACTTGAAAAGTATGATTTATGGAAAAAAGAACAAAACAAGTAGTCAAATGAATACGGAATTATCTAGAAATCAGAAGCAGAGAGAGATGCTGAGTTTAAAATCTAATTGTAAATCTTAGAAAGCAGAAAACGAGAGTATAAAGATGAGAAATTCGAGGATTTTAAGGAAAAAATGATGAACGTATTCTTACCTCGTTCTGATTGGATCATTGGAAAGCATAAAGAACTTACAATTCAAGAGCTTAAGGAGCTAGGTTCACCTCGAGATTCAATGTAACAATAGGATTTCAAGAGATCAGATATTCGAACTTAAACTCAAATAGAGAGAGATCTTAAACTCGAGCAAATCAAGAACAAAGCGAAGGATAAAACTCAAGAATCCCTCAAGAATCAGAAACGCAAAGATTATTTTGTAACAAATTACTTCGAAACTGAAGAAGGTACATCTGCACTCAACGCTATGCCCAAAGACATTTTCAATCCTGTTGTGGTACTTAACAATCTGCAGGATACAAACAAGAAAGATATGGATGAACTTAAACGTCGTGGGTAAGAAATCGAAGCAGATCAAAATAACTCCACCTTTAGAAACTCAACTTAAAAATTATCTAGCTAATAAGGCAGATAAGATGATCACCCTATTGTTCAGCTAGAGGCTGAATAAGAAGTCCAACCAGCTGATCCAAGAAATCAGCAGAGGACTATTGTTATCAAGCCAAGTGTGTTCACTTAGAGGGATATCGATGAGGAAAAGTTATTGATTGAAAATGAAAGAGAAGCCCTTCGTTTCAGAAAAATCAAAACTAAAGACTACAACGTTTATGGAACAGAGCGCAGAGGAGATTAAACGAGAAAAGTAAATTTATAATTTAGACTAATAATTTATTTATTTTTAAATTTATTCACTTTCAAGGTACCTTGTTTACTCAAAACAAGTCCAATCTCTGAGCTAAATCAAAAGTACATTCTCACTGATAGCTTAACTGACAAAAGAGTGAAGGTTTCTTCCATGGCTACTAGAATGTACTTGAATGCTCCAAGTATCAGTGAAAATCGAAATGCTGGAACACATCAAAATCTTGCAAAGACTATTGATAAAAAGTACAACATTGACGATCTTGAAAATAAAAAGAATCTCATGATCACTGCAGATCTCAATGATCAACTCCGCAAAGATCTCTCGGTAATGGAAACATCCATGAATTGTTAATGATAATTTTTAAAATAATAAATTTGAAATTAATATTTTTTTGTCAACAGCTAACCCCAGCAAGTGCTAGATTCGGAGTGCTTTGTGCAAATCGCATCTATGAGACAAAATTGATTCTCAAGAATGAAGATGTCCTGGCTCAACGTGTAGTGTTGAAGCAACCACAAACACAGTATGTGAAAGTCTTCCTCAGTGAAATGGGCGCGGTAAAAATGAAATAACTTCTAACAATTTTAGCATAAAAATAACTAATCTTTTAAAATTCTTTTTCAGATTCCTATGGGACTTACCCGAGAAGTGATTATTCGACTGAACACCTCTTCAGACATTGTTGGAAAGTTCCATGAGGATTTCTAAGTTGTTTCGAAACATTAGATCTACAAAATTCCAATTTTCGCAAATATCCTGGAGCAACAAGAGTTCGATGAACTTGAGAAAGAGACAAAGGAGTTACATAGCAAGCCACTTCTTAAGACTTTTGTGAAGGAGATTGAATTCGTAAGGATAGCTAAAACAATTTTTGGCTTCATCTATTCTAATGATGTTTGGTTTTTCGAAACATAGAACAAGAGAAGAGACTAGAAATCTATTGTGAATGATAGTCAATAATCAGATCTCTTCCCGAAGCTCAACAACTTCGACAGGAGCTACAAAGTAAAACAATTTTTACATTTTTGATAAAAAACTAAGATTAATTTTTCGAACTTTCTTTATTAGATTGATCCTTCGAACAACATGAACAATAAGGCAGGAAAGGATCACTAAGATTCGTTTGACTAATCATTTGCAGATTGAAAGAATCAGACAAAAATTTGGATGATATTTAATTTACACTCAAATCCATAATCGAATATTTAAAGGCTTTTTTGCTTTGTAACACCCTAAACAAACAACATTGCTGAATTTCTTTAAATTTCCTTTTTTTCTTTCAGTCATTGTTTATAATAATTTTTTTCTACACTTCCAATAATTTTTATTTTTAAGTTAAAATCGTACTTTGTTTTCTAAATACATGAAATGCAACATGAATCATGCCAGAAATTTACGAAAAACTGAAGCTTCATTCAAATAATTGAGGATAAATATAGCAGCAAGCTACTCAACATTAATGCTATTATTTTCAGCAGCTTTGATTTTCAACGAAACAGTCGAACCATTTATGCCATCAACAATAAAGAGTCTGTCTGAATAATCTTTCTTCAAGAGTTCTCCAAATGCTCGATTTATGCTTTGTTAAGTCCCTTAAAGTACAAGTGCATTTTCAACTCTCTCCAAGGGTACATTAGCTGAGTCTACAGTTATTAAAATTGGCTTTATTATGTCATTTTCATATGAAGGTAACTCTGGTGCTTGGTGATATTTCGCGTGAACTTATGCATTGATTCCTTAAAATATTCTTGCAGTTCTGTCAATCATCACCTAGTTGTGACCAAGAAGCAAGAAATAATAGCGTTCTTTTAGTCCAGCACTGGAAATCTTCTCTTTCTGAGTAGTTTCAAGTTCCCATGGTTTAACTGACAACGAAAGTTATGCATCAAGGATTCCTTTGTTTTAGCTTAGAATCTTCTGATCTTCAACGAAAATGCCTCTTTTGCCTAATTCTTCTTCGTTGTAGTATTCATCAGGTTATCCAGCAAATTATTTATAAGCAACTGTGCCGAATGCTACAGAGGCTAATACACATCCTCCGATGATTTTTCCAGCATTATTCTTAGGGACGAACTTAGGAGCACCTCCAGTGGAGAAGCAATGTGCAGGTTCTTTTAACAAGCTGAGAATCTTTCTGAGTTTTGAGCCTCTGAACATTTTAGGTAAAATGAGTGGTTTGAGTTAATAAAATTACTTTAGCGTAGTGGTATCCTTATTTTTGGAATGTTCTTAAAATTTAGAAGAAAGATTTTATTCCCCCTGTACCCCCCTTCAAATGAAAAATCTTTTGTTTAATTTTAAATACAAAGAAAACTATCTTGAATCTTAATTACTTTAATCCTCCATTGAAGCCTAGCTGACTCATTTAACAAAAATATTATGAATTTACTTATATTTGTTATTGTTGTGCTGTACTATCGTTCCAGGAATAATATTACACACATTGAAACAGAGAATAATCAATTTTTTTAATCAATTTGAATCTTCAACATCTTCAAAATCGTCATCATTGTCCCCATTCTATTCTTCAAATATCTAGTCTGCTTTATCTACCTTATTCTTGATAGACAATGTACGCTATTCTTGTTCTTTCTTTTTGCCTTTCTTGACTGATTACAGCATCTTTTCATGCTTCTTAGCTACTCTTGACTGTGTTTTCAAAAATTAACAGTTCAAAACAAGAAACATTCTTTTATTTGTAAAAAATCTAAGTTTACTGCAGTTTTGGTAGTATATCTAGCATTTTTATAAAGAGTCTTGCCCATGAGAGTTCCTTCCACAATGGCAATTGGTGTCATCACAAAACGAGGCCCTATTTCATAGAGTTCTTGGTTGTCAAGTTGTTTATTCTGTGTCTCTTAGAAAAGCTGTTTTATTTTCAAAAAAATCATAAAGTTTCAAATCACAAAATGTTAAATCCATCATTAAGCTCATTGCCCTGATAAAAAATATCCTTTTTTACTTGATAGTTTCTGAACCATATTTTTTCATCTGAGAAGATAAAACTGAATATGTGATCAGTGCAGGGTTTGCTCTTAGGATGATAACGGGGAACATTGAAAATATGGGTGAGTAGTTCTCTGTACAAACGAAGATGAGGTTCCTCAGCAAACGCATGATCAAAACTCAATACGTGTCTACTGCCTTTTAAACAGTTTCCTGTGCATTTGAGCTCTCCGCTTGTGTGCACTTTGATAAAAATACAATATCGTTCAAAACATACTCTCATTTTGTGGTATTCAGTTAAATTCTTACCATGTTCAACAAGAAATTTAGCAGAAGGTCCATCTGGGAAACGGCCAATCCAGAGATATAAGTCTGTTTTCCTGCGAGCCTCAAAATACATGAAGTTTGAGCAAGAGTGAGTGAAGCACAACTCTGAGATTTGCTCTGGGATATCTCTCTTCTCAAGCTTAGCATCCTTTTTTGAGTGAGGCATAAGAGATACAAGATCTCCAATCAAACTCTTGTGTCTTTCATTGATACCACGAGAAGCTACAATCAAGCATCTTTGCTTGTTTATCCACCTTTCTTCTTTCTTAGAGTCGAATACTTTTTCTGGGTCCATATTGTTTGTAGATAGATATGTAGAAGTCGTGAACTGTTTTATCCCTTTGTTTAATTAATTGTAATTTTGATAAATCTAATTATGTCCTGCGTGTCGAGGCTGATGCTCTTCATGGATTAAACAAAGAAAGTATCAATCTAAACTGATAAATAGAAGTTTTAGTTGTGTTGCATCCAACTCACTCTTAAGAAACCAATTTCTTAATAAAAAATAATAATAAAACAAATGGTTCTTAGAAAATGATGAAAAAAAAGAATAAATCAAAATCAATTCTTGAAGGCTATCTCAAAAACTTAAAAGATATAATGAATATCCCTATTTGTGAAGGATGACATCAAATAATTGCCTTGATGCCAATAATAAAATAGTCCCCTCCTCCCCTGTTTATTCCCATAACAATATTATTTTTTTAAAAAACAAAAATTTTCCTTTTCAACAAATTATTTAATTTTTCCTCACAAATTTTATAATAATAACTTAATTCTTTTAAACAATGTAAAAAACACACTATCCCTTCCTTAATGTTTTAATATTAATATTTAAACTAATGTTTTGTGAATGTTCATAAAAGATTAAAAAACTGAGACAAAACTAAAAAGATTTTTCTTGATTTGGTTTAGCGTAAAAAAGAAGGTTTAGTTCATCTTCTTGAGGGTGAATTAAGCACTTCGAGAGAATAGAACTAATTGATCTGACTTAAGCCTTGAGAATTAGTGTTTTCTTTGAAAATAAAAAAATTTAAACAAACTATGCTGTATCTTCCTCCCCAGAGTATCCTTAATTGTAAAAAATAAGAAAAAATACAGAAAAGGATGGTTTAAGGAATCAAAAGTCTTATTATTATGATCAAAATTAATTAACCCTTTTTCTATCAATTTCTAACTTTCTACCTCTACCTCACTTTCCTCACGAAATGTTTGGAAAACGTGAAATTTTCAAATATTGAGAAATATTTTCACTTCATTATATTGGCCTCAAAGAATGAGTTCAGCAGTAGAAAATCAAAAATTCACACCTTTTCTTTTATTTAATAATCAAATAAGAATAATTAGAAAATTTAAATCAGATTCCGTTTGAATAATCATCAAGGAGATCTTTAAAAAATGAAGAAATTCTGCGAAAAACAATCTTTTCTGTTTTGTTCATTTTTTCAAGTAAAAATACAGAAAATCCTTCAGAAATTTAAATAAATTATCCAAAGTAAGGTTGAAATCAGTTTGCTAGATTAATACATTTTTTGAATGAAATGCTGTAATGTTTCCGAGCAGAAATCATCATTTGATAGAACCATTATTAATTACACAAAAGTAGTAGAAAACAAAAACAAAAAAGGAAAATCACTTAAAAAACACAACAATTCTCTTCTTAAGATTCTTTAGCGTCCATGAAATGCCCAATCAAACTTCAGAAATAGCTCATCGGTATCAACTTTATTAGATGATTCATTTACTTTATATTTCATTTTTTCCTACTTTTCATTTTTTGTTGTTGTTCTTTCTAGACAACGCTGAGTAGCAAAAAGAAAGGATCTTTAAAAAGCGTGGTGAGGCAAATGGTATATCCTCAAACACAACTACATCAGGCTCATTAACTAATTCAAACTCCGAAGCTACATCTAAAGCCAGCACTATTCCAACGAAAATCAAGGGAATCAAAAAAATGTCACCAACAGCATTTAAGATAAAAAATAAAATCATCGCTGAAGGACATAGAGGAACAGGAATATTAATGGTAGAAAACAGTCTTCCTTGCTTCAAGCATAGCATCTAAATTGGTTTGGATTCGATTGAGCTTGATATTTGGCTTACTACAGACAATGAATTAGTCGTAAGAATATTATTCTTTTTTAAGTTAGAGTGAATTAAAGGGAGTTAAAGATAAACTATGATACTATTTATTCTTATTTTGATTTGTATTCTTCTCTTTGGCTTTTTGAGTATCTTTTTTATTACTCGATTTCTTATTATTTCTTTCTACTTTTTCCCATAATTTATTAAAATCTCTTTGGATTCCTTTTACAGTGTGTCTTAAGACTAACATTACAAATGAATAATTCTTCTAGCTTCAATAATCATACGCATATTTGATATTAATTATCTTATTTTAGCCTTTTCTGTGTTTACAAATCAAAACCCAAACAAGGATTCTTTTTTATTGTTTTTTCAATCTTTTTATTATTTTTTCATTGTTTTTTTGATTTTCTGTGCATGAAGGTTGTACATGGGAGAGATGACGATACCCTATAACTTGATGACTAGTCTTACCGAAAAATTTATGAAATGTCCTCATCTGAAATACATCAACTTTACACTCTCCCCGAAGGATTAAAGATCCCATTTTTGAGAGATGTGCTAGTTTAGAGCAAAGGAAAGATCAATGTCAACATTGAAATCAAAGGAAAAGAGGAATGCATTGCTGGAAAAGTAATTGATCTTGCTCTTGAGTGTGGTATGCTCGAACATATTCACATCAGCTCCTTTCTTCATTTCCACTAGAAACACTTAGTTTAAGCACTCATTTCAAAGGGTTTAAAGGAAAATGCTGTATCCTTTGGATATTTAATCTGGCTGCTAGAAGACTTCAATAAATTTGAAGACTACAAATTTGAGAACAATATTCTTGCTTTCCCTGTTGATTTTATCTTCGATAAATATGCTCTGCCATTCCTCTTCAAAGCCCAAGAAAGAGGTATGAAGTTATCTGTGTACTTTGATTTTTCCATACAAGAGAATTTCTAAATCTACAAGAGACTTTGCTAGATGGGAATCAACTACATTATCACGAATTAGCCTAATTTCCTTCTGTCATTTCTTCGTAAATACAAAAACAGAGCTTGAATGATGATGATCTCTCATTTTTTGAAAAAGTTAAATTTGCTAAAAGTTTTAACTTTTTGTCCATGTAGTTTGTGGTTTTTTATTTATAAATATTATCTTCAGAAAAAAAATAACAGTACTTTTTAAAATATCATACAATTATCTATCTTCTTCTCCATGAAAAGACCTGAATTTAGTATTATCTCAATCCAATATCAAAATTGATTCCTTCTAACAATATATTAAATAAAAAAGCGATTTTGCTTTGCTAGTAAAAATTCATCTCCTTCGCGGAATGACTCTAAGGACAAAACACAAATTAAAAAACCTTTAATAGAATAGCTCTGCTTTCTCTAAAAAGTTATTTTAGGGAACTGAATGAAGCACACAGCCAATAATCCGTTTCTTCTAGAAAAATACTTTGAGGATGTCAAAAATAAAAAGGTTGACGCTTAAGATGCTGTGAATCTTGCTACTGTGCTAGCTAATAATAAACTGGAGATGTTTAAGATGATAAAAAATGCAGGTTATCTTTTTGATTTTCATTGAGAAATTCAGACTGTTTAACAATTATTTCATGCGATACTTTGGTTTATAACAGGTGTAACTAGTATCAAAGATCTTTATCAAAAATGCTCCATCAAGTTCGAGAGCATCACAAAGCAAAAGGTGAATACATTACATGCAAAGCATTACATTAGTCTTGGAGTCTGTTAATTTTATATCAGACATGATTTTTTTTATTATTTTGAGATAGCCCAAGGCTAATATGTTCGCGTAATATGCTCTGAAAAGACCTAAATAGGAGATAACTTATTAGAAGCAAGGAGTAGTTCCAGATCCTAGAAAGCTACCAATCCGTAAATCCGACTCAGCTGGCTTCAATTAAGAATCAGTATGTGAATGAGAATTTAATAAATAGAGTTAAAGAAGTGATTTAATGTTGTCTTCTTCATTTTTTAGGTTGATCCTGGAAGAAGAAATACAAGAGGAAATTCAAAAGATTACTATGAGAAAATTTACAATGTTTAAGATGGAGATAATTCCAAAATGATTGATGATCTCATGTAAATGGTATACGATAACAGGAAATATAAAAAGAACTTGATTTTCTAAGTACTCACTTATTAAAAATTTAATGTAGATGATAATTATGGCTGAACACATATAAGAAGAACATAAAGAAGAAGAAGAAAAAATGACAAAGGGTCTGCCTGAAAATATAAAACCTGGAGCAATTCCTTTAGTTGATCAGAAGAATGCTCCATTTCAAATAGAAAAAAAGAGAAAAATGTCAAGTAAGAGCTTTAAAATTCATAAACTACTCTGATTTCAGTTTTTAATTAATCTTGATCTCAGTAGTGAAGGGTTTATTGGGTAAAATGGTCACTTTCTTACTTATTTATTTTTTTTGTATTAAAGTTCCTCAAATAAGAATAATTGTTGCAAGCCCACCAAAAGAAGTGTAAACAGAGCCTTACAACTACTATGAAGAGGATATGAGTCTCGACGTAGTGAAGAGTGACATAAAATAGTAACATAAAGATGAAGAAGAACCTAAAAAGAACCCAAAATTTAATTACAACGATGATGAAGATGAAGTCCCAGAAGATGTTCCTCATAATATCATAGAATCGACACTTTATAAATTCTCACAGTAACGATACAACTTTGAGAATAGGATTCTTCTTTTTTTTCATAATTTTTTTAACTTAATAGATAATCTTTCGATGTTGGAAGAATATATGGGCATATTAGAGAGCATATTGTCCATCTGCATCTGTGAAGATAAATCTAATGTACACATATTATCCCTCTTCCTTTTTCTTAAAAAATCTTTATTAATTTAAATGTTTAGTTCTTGTAAGGGTTTACATTTATATAAAAATGGCAAGAACTTTTCAGAATAAGGGTTACTTCTTAGAAGTTTCTTTATAATATTTTAAATAAAAAAACCCTTCAACTTGTTAGGATATTTTTACAAAATCTATTGCTAAAATTCTTCTTCTTCTTTTTCTTCCTTTTGAGTTATTTAAACAATAATACCAAAAGAATTAATCATAGAAAATCTCTTTTATTTTAATTGATCTGCTGAATCTGACCTAAGATCTAAGGCATAGAATTCGAGAGGAAAGTGAGAATACTTGCCTTCATTAAAAAAAATATTTTTTTCGATTAACTCCTGAAATGTATGGTGCTCTTTTGAGAGAGAGTTAATAGTTGAAAAATTAGCTTCTTTTTTAGGAAAGTGAGAAACAAAATCAGATTATGATCTGTTCTAGATTAGTGTGTAACTTTTAAAAAAATATCCAGTAGAACTGAAGATACTGACAGTGAATTAGAATTGTTTTACGCACACTCCAAAATAAGTCATAGCAAAGAATGCTTTATGCTTTATTCTTAGTTTTTTGTGAGACTTAAATGATAAAAAAAGAGCTAAAACTTTATGAAATGATACTAATCACAACAGTGGAGGAGTTAAAAATATCGAATGTTTTTTGTGATGAAAATATGATGTAGTAAAAAATGAATTCAATTTGTAAAAGTTTGAATTAATAATAAATATCTCATTTGTTTCTGAAACTGACTGAAAACAGCAACAAAGTACATAAATTCAGCATTTTTCATAAACTGGCTTTTTATTATATATATAGAAATAGTTTCACTTGTATGCTAATTATTTGTATTAGAATCAATGAAGCTGGAGGGAAAATCTTTCTCTAAACGAATAAAATCAAGAGGAATAGAAATTGCAATAACATGGTATTTATTATCTACAAAATGATTGCTAAATAATAGATGCACCAAGTGATTATTCCACAATTCATTTTCTTGTTTAATACACTAACACCCTAATTATCTGAAAATATCGATGTTCCTTTTATTGAACTGCTTGACTTACCTTCGTTTCTATCCATTTTATTTTTGAAGCAATAAGAAAAGTGCATGATATTTTTTCTTGTAACCTAATTTAGAGAAAAAGGATAATAAGTTGATGAGGTAATAAAGACCGCACCAATCAATCTCCAATAAATTTGCATTTGTAATTTGAATGGAAATAAATAATCATTATTCACTGATTTTATTCCATAATTAAAGAAATGCTCTGATATTAATTCCTACGAAATTCAGAATGAAAATAAATTAAGTATCTATCCTTGAATACTGATTCATTTTAATAAATTTTAAAGTTATTAAGAAATTAATAATTATCGAAAGAACAATTCATCTTTTTCCGCTACAAATTCAAGAACGTTCTTAGATAGTTTGTCAGCTGAATTAGCCTTTTTATATACAATATATCGATTACTTTTGTTCAAATTTTTAAATTCTTAGTGTAATTAAGTGTGATAACAATAAAAACATCACAATAATATCTTGAATCGAAAAATCTATTTAGATTAAGTCAGATGGTTCAGGATTTTTTCTTCCCTTTCACCCCCTCCCCTCCCCAGTCTTAATTATTAAAACCTACAATTTCCCAGAAATAATAATACTCATGTTTCTACCTCAAATAATTGCTGAAAAATGCACAAAAACAATCAGTTCAACAATCATAAAATAATAAATAAAAATACTAATCAAAAATATTGAATTAGTTTTTTGAGTTCCATCTTAAATGGTTAAAGAAACATGCCCCCAATCACACACCAATCTCTTTGATGAATCTAACAAACCCAAATCTATTCTTTCCTTTGATAAATAAAACCTTTAAAGTGAAGAATCCTTCATTTTTGAGGTCTCAATCAATAACTAACCAAGAGCTGAAATCTAATAGCAGACATAACCATACATTTCTTCTAAAAATCTCTCCAGTTCTTCGAGGTTTGAAACAAAAGAGGAAGATAGTGATCTAGACTAATATTTTTCGTTTCCCTGTTCATATCACGAGATAAAAACAGCAGCCTCGAGTTCATAATTTGAGAATGCATTAGCTACTTAAAACAATATTAGCAGCAATCTCAACTGCTTTTAAAATGATTTCCCAGCTAATAGTAAGCCTCATCTAATAGGAGAACATGCAAAGTATTCTTGTGCTACCCAACAGGAGTTATTTGAACTCAATCGAGAAGCTTCTTTTGTTGACGAGAAAAACTTAAGTTTAGAAAATGACATCATGAATCCAGCTTCCACATTAAGAAAAAGTATCTCATTGAAAAATTATTTGCCAGAAGAGAAAAATACACTAGACAATCAGCAATAATTGTCTATGAATTTAATTATTCTTCAATCTAAAAAGAGTAATAGAATTTCGAGAGCAATGAACAAACTGTAAGCTAAAAAGAGTTAAGTTGATGCTTCTGCTAGTAATCAAAATGAAGAAGAGAATAGAATGTTTGAGGAGAAAAATGAAAACACCCAGAAACCTAAAAAGAAACAAAGTGATGGATTCAACTAAATGAAATAAAATATTTATAAGAGTATCATGAATGCTTTCAGGGGGTTTGTGGCATAAAAAAATGAAATAAAACTCTTATTTTCCAAACTGACATCTGATGAAAATACTAATATTGACAATCAAATAAAACAATTAAAGCGGTATTTAAAGACACGCAGTTTTAACTACCACATTCTAAAGTACCTTATGAATCACAAGATATATTGCATCATATTCAAGCACTTTATGATATTTGAGAGCACCAACTGGCTTGAGAAAAGCAAAGTAGAAAATAAAGAGCAAGCAATTTAGGAGATAGATTTGCTGAAACGGTGCATAGAAGACAGAGAGCTTCTTGATAATTTTACATGTTACAGAAGACGAAGAAAAAACAATGAGATAGATAAAGGTAACACAGCGAAACAGATGAACTGAACTCAAAAGAAAATGATCTTACAGTGTGCTTAAATGCTGAATTAAGATTGATGGTATAGATGGGAGATTATTTTTTCCCCCTTTTTTTTGATAAATCAAGGGTTTAAGATATGCTTGAAGATCGGAGTTAGCTTATTTTGTAGTTTTAAATCATGTTTAAAATAAAACAATATATAGTTATTTTTGAGATCACTAACAAATGGAATTCAAAGATTAGTTCATTTCATTGATAAAGTTCTTTAATTAAAACACAATCACACAAATAATGAATTGCATAAAAGATTAGAAGGAGTAACTTTTGTAGAGATGAAATTGGGGGATTTTGTTTTATAAAAACTCTTGGTTTTCTAATCTCAAAGAATAGAACTGATTCATATCATTCATTATTAAGTTACTAATGTTGTTGTATGAATTTTGTATTATAATAAAAAAAGAAGGCGAAAAAATACAGATGGAAAGGAGGGGAGGGGGGAGTAAGAAGGGAAATATTGATTTGAATTTCCAGAAAAATAAACTTTCTATGATTTTGTTTCACTTTTGACTATAATAATGTATGAATTCAGTTAAATAGAACTAAGGTCAACTTGATTATTTCTCAATTATTCACGAATATTTTGCAAGAAATAAAGAAGATGAATAAAATAAAATTAATAATTGTAGGAGTAATGCTATATGAAAATGTGTAGGAATTAACTAGAGAGACCAAATGAAACTCAAATCCCCCTCCCTCCCTCCCTCCCTCCCCCTCCCTACATTACTCTAACTCCCATCATCTAAAATATTAATGAATTCTGAATTTAATATCTATTTATTTCTTTTAATTATTAAATTACATTTTAAGATTTACTTAATTCTAATTAATTCATGGTCTTTCTATCAAATAATTATAAACAAACAAACCAAAAAAATAATATTTTAAAAAAAAACCTTTTTTTTGTTTCAATCTACAAACAACGAACCAATCAATTATCTATCAATTACTGAAGAGAGAGACAGAAATAACAATCAAAGAAATAATAATAATTAAAAATAATAAATTTATTATAATAATAGTATATTTTTATGAAAAACTTATTTCTATTTCTCACCGTCAGCAAGTGCCTCGATTTGTCGCCCTAATTTTCGCCCTCCTCGAAAATGTTGAGATCCTCGGATGCCAGTTCCTCCTCGATCGTCTCACTTTTCTTCTTCGGAGGCAAGGATCGCTAGCTTCATTTAAAAGATCTCTCAAGTGCTACTGCGAGGGAGTTGAATCTTGTGAGGTTGGCTTGTTCTCGTCGTCGAATCTTTCTCCAAGGCCGTCTTCAAGTGCTCCCTGGAGGTCTTGATCGTGTCCGTCTTCGAGATGATCTTCTTCGGAAGGTGCTTGGGGAATTCGAGGGCTACGAGGAAGGTTTCCTGAGGATTATTAAGTGGCTGCGGAGAACGGGAAAGTTAATTTTTTTTTATTATTATTATTAAATAGTTATTATGGGGATACAGGTTGATGGTTTGAGGGTGACTCCAATGGCAGGGATTATTAAGGATAGATGAATTAGGAGTCTCTGACGTTCTTCTCAAAAAAATTTTTAGAGTTATTATTATGTGGGTCTGCTAGGAATTATTATTAAATCCTAGAAACAGGAGAAGGCAGTTGATGTTGTTATTATTAAGAGGAAGCTTCTGATGTGACTAAGGAGGAGGATTTTATGAATTACTATCCTAAGAGGGAAGTTATTAAGGAGGTTACTATGAAGGAGCGAATTAAGAAAGGGCTTCTTCGGAGGGAGATCTTTAAAAGGCAGATATTATGGAGGCTATTATGAGGAAAACCCTTATGCAGAAGCATAAAAGGGCTATTAAAATTATTTATTTAATTAGGGGTAGAGGAAGGCTGAGAGAATAGTACATTTTAGCCCATTTATTCTGGGCTATTTGCGGGGTTAGGTTTAGGAGGAAGAGAGCTTTTATATTCTTTTAAGAGCTGGCTTTTGGGATATTATTGCTTCCAATTAGAGAAAGCAGATTTAGATTGTGGCTGTTGGCTAGAAGATATGGGTTTATAATAAAAAGAGGAAGAGACAAACAAAAGAATTAAAGATGGGAGTTTATTAGGCTGCATATTAATGCATCCTGGTTAAAAAACTGGCTGCTCATTTCAATAATACTGATGGAAGATTGTTTAATCTTCTTCGATTATTGCCTTTTTAGGGAGTTTTTTGGAGTTTATAAAATGGCTATTTAAAGGCTTATCAGATTCTTTTTTTCCTCCATCAATAGGAAATGCAGGAGACAAATTAGATTAAATTGAGGAAGGTTTTCGTTACTCTTAAAGAGTTCTAAGAGGGAGAGGTGATATTCATAGGAATTTAGAGGATTTTATTATGGTGCTACTATGGAGTATTAAATACCATCTTTAGATGATATTTACTCCAAAATTTGAGGTTATTCATTACATTATTAATGTGTATCTACACATTGAGATACATAGGAACAAAGCATAAACGAACAAACAGGCTATTCAGAATTAGTTTGAGGTTGATTTTTCTGAGGTTGAGGGATTTTTGAAGGTACAGTTGAAGAAAAAAGAAGAACTTCTGTGAGTCCGACTATTAGTCTACTTGAAGATTGAAAAGAGTCCTGCAGTAGGTGTTTCTCCTACTGCTAATTATTATTAGATTATCGTTATCTCTATTAATAAGTATCTTAGAATGGATAATTTTTACGCTACTATTCCTCATTTTAGCTCATCTTTTTGCAATTTTCTGGCTAACATACATTGTTATTTTTCAAAAAATCTTGAAAAACAGAAACTAGAGACTATCTTTTTTCAATATACTTCTATGGAATAGGTTCTTCAGCAAGGATAACGCATGTTTCAATGTGATTTTAGCAATCTCTCATAAGGATATTATTACTAAATATCGCACAAAATTTCATTCTAATATCGCATAAATACTCATGCAGACTAAGTTCATTAATTGGGAAGTCAAGTTTACAGTACCTGCACCGATATGCTCCCATTTGGTGTTGTCCATATTGTTGTTTAAACAAATTCGCTTGATTTGAAAGGGAATAACCGCATTTATCACAACTGATTTTCAAATGATATTCCTGATAATATTCATCCATTTAAAGCTTATCTCTTAACATCTCGCAGTTTGGACTTGCGATAATATTACGCTAACAGTACGCTTCATGAATTTACATCTTATTAGCTGTAAGCATGTTTTTGCAATTGCCACATTGCTTTTTTAGTTCATCTTGAAATGTTGACATTTTGTCTTTTTTTTACTTCAGTTAGAGAGATAGATAAGAAGAGAGTGTCACTTAATTGCTTGTTTGAAATGAATGATTAATCTTTGTTAGAATTGATAATATTTCTTTTGAATTAAAGAAGATGTAATTGATCCAGCATTGATTAGAAAACAAAGCAAAAAGACTGCAAAAAACAAAAAAACAAAATCAAAAAAAACTTCCAAATATTTTTTGATATTAGGTTATGTAGAAAACATAAAACAAATTTGTATTAGTAGAAGAAAACTGTAGTTAAAAATGAATAAGAGAAAGAGAGAGAAACATGCAGTTTTAAATAATTTAAATATTTTAATGAAAAAAATGATAATTGCTTTATTTTAGCAATTTCTTTTAATTTTTCAGTATTTTAAACACCAATTAGTATTATTAATAATTAAATTAACTGGACAAATTGTTTACTTTTGAGTAAGTGTTTTATAATTAGATCAAATTAGATGCTTTTTGTAATGATTAAAACAAATAATTTAGCATTGTAATTGTATGAAAATTACCATCAAAAAAGAAACCAATCTCCTTTTTTTCTGAGAAATAACAATCACTCAGTGAGTAGAACTGACTTCTCCCATATTAAATTAAGAATTATGATCAAAAAAGAACCTTCTACATAAATCATTTCAAGATTTTTGATACATTTAACATATTTTAAAGCATTTTTTATGAAATGTTGAAAAATAAAAGTAAAAATCTACTTCACAATGATATTTCTTTCTATTTAGTTTATTAATAATAAATATTTGAAAATTTGAAAGATTTCTAAAGAAGGCATCTTTTCGAGTAGAACAATTTAATGACTATATGTTCATTCTCAAGATATCATTTCATGTAAGCATCAATGGTTTAATGGTAGAATAGAGCGTTGCCATCGCTTTGACCCGGGTTCGATTCCCGGTTGATGCATTTTTTGATTTAGGGAATGTTTTTTTTGTCTAGAAGGTAGAAGGGGTAGAGAATGTGGTGATTGATTGAGATAAGTTTAAGTTTAATTTGCAAAAATAATTAGAATTGCGAAAGGGTGTGTTTGTGTGTGATGTTGCAGGAGAAGTAAGTTGCTGAATTTGTGAGTAAAAACTGGCAAGAAAACGTGAGCAACAGCTTCGATCGGAAACGAAATAAAGAGGGTAACGATAGAAGTGGAGTGAAAGGGTCGAGTAGAGATGAAGATTCAAATAAACAAATGGAATCAACTTAATAATAGCTCAAACAGAAAGAAGGAGTCACCTTGGAAGATTTCAGAACTCTTAACTTGATTGGGAAGGGTGCATATGCAAAAGTGTATTTAGTGAGAAAGCTTGACAATCAAAAAGTCTATGCTCTCAAGATACTCAAGAAAAAGTTTATCCAAGAATTGTAATAATCCTAACGAATCTTGTTGGAAAGAAACATTCTCGCAAACATAGAACCTCATCCTTTTATCATAAAATTACACTATTCTTTTTAAAACGAAACGAGACTCTTTTTTGCATTGGAGTTCTGTCCAGGAGGGGAGTTGTTTTCAATTCTCGCTCGTAAGCGTCGCTTCGATGAAGATCAGTAAAGCACCCTTTTTTATTATTTTTGCTTTCAAAAGTCCTAAAATCTAGTTCTCCTTAGCGCACGCACAAAATATTCATACAATTTCTTATTATTTTTTCACATAGGACAAGGTTCTACGCAGCTTAAATCGTACTGGCTATCGAACATCTCCATAAACATGGCATCGTCTATCGAGAGTAAAAACTAGTACTATTTATGAGGGGCTAACAGTTTGTTTAATCTATTTTGAATATTCACTTGAGTTTACTCATATTCCATTAAATTCTCATAGGAATATATAAGTATTTTATGAGAATAATGGCGGTTTTTCGGCATTATTCCAACAAAAAATATGATAATTTTTATTATTATTAGTATTAAAATATTAAAGATGTCATAAAAATAATTACTCCAACAGTTCGGTTAGGAACAGAATAATACTTTAATTAAAAAATCTATGTAAGAAAGAAAACTCTTTAAAAGGAGTTTTAGAGATATCAAGGGTGATTGATATCCTGCTTTTGACACTATTTTCTTGATACTTTGAAGTTTGAAGCCTGAGAATGTTATCCTAGACAAAGAAGGATATTTACGTATTTCTGACTTTGGACTTTCGAAGGCAAATGTTAATTCTGATCACTCAGCATATTCCTTCTGTGGGACACCTGAATATCTAGCTCCTGAAATCATCGATTCAAGTGGTCATGGAAAACCTGTAGATTGGTGGGCACTTGGTAATACTTTAAATGAAAGTTAAGTATTGTATTTTAATATTTTTTTTCTTAAATGAGTGAATTTAACAATTTAATCTTAATCTCTCTTCATAAGGAAACTTAATATATGAGATGCTCACTGGACTTCCTCCGTTCTACTCCTATCAGAATCGCGAAGAACTTTTTAAAAAAATTCAATTTGAGAACCTCGAATTCCCATCTCATTTCTCAAAACAATGTAAAGATCTCCTGACGAGACTTTTCTAAAAAAGCCCTTATCTGAGACTTGGTTCAAATGGAGCAGAGGAGATCAAAGATCATCCTTGGTTTAGTGATGTCCATTGGGATAGTATGCTATAAAAGCAATATCATGCTCCTTTCGTGCCTAAACTGAAGAATGATGTTGATGTCAGCAACTTTGATGACGTAAGATAAATTAATTGTGTTATTGAATGCTCAGAAAAATTAATTAATTATTCCTTTTGTTAGCACTATATTTAGCAATCTTTGAATGATTCTTATCAAGACAGTCAAATCTATCATGAAATTACAAGTAATAAGCCTAAATCATTTCCTTTATCTTTTTAGCTATTTTTCAAAGTTTTGATAAAAAACTTATTTTCTTTTTCTTTTTTGTTTTTTGAATAGATTTTTCCTTCGTGAATAGCTTAAGAGAGTCATTTTCTCATACTAAAATGGAAATGGAATGAACTCCCCAACAGTTCATTTAAAATTACTTGAAAAAATTACTATTGCAAAAAAGCACTAACAAATCCTTTGAAACTTCACAAAAAGGAAATTTACTTTTATTCACATTACTTATCTGTCATTGTCTGAAATAACATTTACTAGAAAAGGATGTGCAGATTAGCTTTTAAACTCATAATAAACTGTTTCCAAGGAAAAAATAAAGAATGAGAGAAAGAGAAACAAAATTCAAGAGAAAAAATTGCAAATGCAAATAATGAAATATACAAGTATCCACGTTTCTGTGTGTTTTTGTTTTTAAACTAAATGGTTTATCTTTTAGTGCCTTCGAAGTTGCTGATCGAAAGAAAGAGATAAGAAAGGGGCACAAAGATTTTCAACTTGGAATTAAATGCTCTCCAATCATTTTCGCTGATTTTGCTTGAACTTAGATCCCACAAGATAATCTCCTTGATTATTTTATCCTGAAACTGCAATTTTAAGTTCATCTGGAGATATTTCTCCTTTGTTTTCAATCTGCAAGTTCTACCGAGAAATAAACAAAAGCAGATTCATATTGATTCATAATAACAAGGGGGGTAATTGAAGAAAGAAGAAAGATTTAAATTAAGAGTGAGGATTAACTTAATTTGTAGATTCTTAAAATATATCAAATTTACCTTGAAACGTGAGTTAATGTTTTCAATATCTTCGACGAGATGCTTAACAGTTTTCCATATTGGGGAATTTTCTCCAGCCTTCCACATATCGAGTTATCTTTCATTTAGATAATATTATTGCGGTCCAAGGATACTTCCTGGTCTAGCAATACGGATCCATCCAATAAAATCTGCAGCAGGGAAGTGGTAGTGCTTCATTGCATACATGGCGATAAGAGATCCAGTTCGACCTAATCCTGCCTGTAGTTTTTTAGAAGAAAAAAAGGAAAAGTTAATATTTCGTATGTGAACAACCAACAATCATTGAGAGATGACCTTGCAGTGAATAGCGATTTTTCCTTTTTCTTTCTAGCAGATATCTAAGAATTTTTCGAGAATATCCTTAAAAAAGTACAAAGAATGAGAAATTTCAAGGAAAATTAAGAAGAAAAAAATAGGGAGAACATTACATCAGGAGGGCATGAACCATCGAGGAAGTAAAGATCAAGATGTTTAATGCCATTGTTTGTAAATCGGCTGGCTTCGTAGGTCTTTTTATTAAGACGAACCACTAGAGTTACTCCAAGATTCTTAAATATTGGGACGTAATCTTCAGGTGTGAAAGTTCGATACTGTGCGATAAACAATTGAATAAAAATAGTTTTTTATGCGTTTAAGGCACTAAAAGTAGCTCAAAGTGTGAATTTTTTTATGGAAATATGTTCTTTACGCCATCTGCATCACGTTGACTGGAAGAAGGTCCTGAGAATGCTATGAACTTTTCAGGAATGATAACATTTAAATCACCGTTTTCAACTCGCTCATAATATTCGTAATCTCTAAGCTTGAAGTCTCTGACATTGAACCACTTTAGCTTAATAGCATATTCTAATCCTCGCAAGCAATCTAGAATCTTTAGATTGAATTTAAAAGATTTTCATTCAGTTTTTCTAAATAATTTTAATAAACAATATCTTACAGTGCATTTATAAGTACAATATCCATAACTAGCATCTCTGTAATCATTGAATGGTGGTTGAACTTTCGAGAAAGGCAACCAAGTAGTATCTGCACTTCTTCCAAGTATGATGACCTATAATATCACGAGAAAAATGAGAATTATTTATGCTGCTAAGTAAGGCAAATATCACTCAAAAATATCCAATTTATTTACTTAAAAAGCACATATTAGATATGCAGCATTTGTGCGTTTGTTAGAATCAGCACCAGTGTAGTGATAAATTAGATTCTTGGAGAATTCTGGATCCGCTAGAAGATGCTCTAACTCTGTAACAAAGCGGTATGTATTTCCAAGATTATGAGGTCCAAAATCAGCAAAGAAAGGCTCATATATCATATCCTATTTTAATACAAAAACAATACATTAATCATTTCATTTTTAAACCATAAAATCCAACAAAACACAAGACTAAGCAACTCATAGTATTCAAAGTCCCCTCTCACCTGATCTATGTTAAAGAAGTAGGCATTTGCTCTATTTTTAGGAGGTTCTTTTCCTGAAATCCAATAGAGACGATCTGAACGAAAAAAAGAAACAACAAATCACAATCTAAACACAAATGAAGTGAGCACAACAACAAATCTCCTACCTTTGATGATTTCGACTTAGTCAAGTCTAACTTAAGCATCTTTTTTAGGATCTACCTTAGGTCTATTCTAAGCATCTCTCAACTGATCTTAGTTAGGTCTAATCTACGCATCTTTAATGGGATCTTACTTAGGTTTCATGCTTTTTGAATCTGAATAAATTAACTTTTTTCTAAAAATTTCTTCTTGATTTTATTTATTTATTTGCTTTTAATTTTTATTCCACAGCTCATTATTTCAGCACCTAATTTTTCATTTGAAAAATGTTATCCTACCTCTCCAAGCAGCGAGGATTACCACATCTCAAGTTCTCTCTGTCTTTGGTCATAATAATTTTATATTTTTTCAGTCCTCGCAACTGTTTATTGGCAGTTCAGCAAGTTAAAACTGCTAATATCCTTTTTTTAATATCCTATCTAATTAAAATAAAACACACCGTTTATTTGAATCTTCTTTTGTTTTTGATTTTTCCTTATTTTTGGGGGGTATTTTTGTACCTTTTGTTTAGCATTTTAGGATCTCAAGAATACGCTTAAACAATTAAAAAGTATCATTTTTAGATTTGAGCAGTTATTTTCAGTAATTTTCAGTAATTTTGAGTAATTTTCTGTTAACTGCTTGAATTAGATCAAACTTTTCAAAAGAAAACAAGATCTTTGATCCTCTCCCTCTTTTAATCTCTTTCACAACCATTCATTCAATCCCCACAAGCTCGAGTAAATTTTCTGGAACAAAATACTAACTTTATCTCTAAATCCCCTCCCATCTCCTCCAAATCACACACAAACAACCAAAAACTAAAATTAATTCTTAATCATTAACTCTGATAATTTTTTATTATTGTTCATGCAGCTTTAAAGGTGGATATCTTTAACTTCTCCTTCCCTCTTTTTTAGAAAATACAACTCTAATATAAATCTATCAAACTTGCTGCTAGATTTTGTCAAACAGATCCATACCTCCGATTTGAATAACAGCATTGTAAAAATCACCTATTTTAGTCTTCGCTTCGACGAGCTACTCTGAGACAATGTTAAGCGTCTCTTCAGTTTGCTTGAGCTTAGCTGTATCTAATTAGATTGCTTTGTTATCTTTCTTGATGTAATCTCGCTCTTGTGTGACCTTTTTGAGTTCGATCTATTATTCCATGAAAAAAAAAATATACATATTATTATCTTAAAAATATCGTTTATTTTTTAATGTTTTTTATGATTTAAAAACACTCTCTATTCAACTGCTTTAGCTTCTATTACCTACTACAATTCAAAATCTTGTTTGAGTTTGAAAAGTTCTTCCTCAATCTTTCTATCCTTAAATTATTCACTATTGTCTTTTATCGGACTTTCCTTATTATTATTTTTATTTCCTGAATTCTTCTTTGCATCTTCAATTTATCCTATCAATTAACTAACTTACACTTTCAATGCTTCAATAACTACTTGATCTTTTTCAACTTGATTCTTTTAAATTTCAAGCTGATTCTTTTGGATATGTATCTAATTCTTTTAGGATTCAATTTCTTCTCTTTTTGCATCCATTTCCTTCTAAAGAATCTCAATCTCTTAATTATTATCAAAATCATGCATTCTACCATTAGGACTATTATTCTTTTCTTCATCATTACTACTACCTTTATCCTTCTGATTATTATTAACATTTTCCTTTTCTTCTTAGATTCTTTCTTGCAATTCTTAATCTTTCAACGCTAGCTTATCTTCAAGATATTCTTTCTCTGATTTCAAAAACTCTAATTCTTTTGTTAATAAATCTAATTTCTGCGTCGAATCAACTATGGTATATTGCATATCGCTCATTTTAATGGATTAATCTGACAGCGTCTATTCTAACTTCTCAACAGTCTCTCGCTTGGAGAAATTCAATTGATTATATTCTCCTTCGAGTGCTCGATATTTCTTCTACAATTCTTAAATCTCACCAATCAACTCATTGTTCTGTGTTTATATGTCTTACATTTCATTCAGCTCTTCTTCTAATTGTTCCTTTTCAGATTAATACATTTCCGTTAGTTTTTAAGCTTGAGTAAGCTCCGTTTCAAGTTCACCAATTTAATCATTTGCTTTGTCGATTTCATTCTCCTTTTGCAAAGACTTCTCCTAAAGATCATGCAATTCTGCATTAGCATTGACAAGTTAGCTTTAGACTACTTTCAATTCAATGTTTGCCTTTTGTAACTCCACAGAAACAGCTTAAACTGATTCTTCTGAAGTTTACAGTTATTTAGTTGTTTAATCTAATTTTTGTTGAAGCTATTTCAGTTATTCAAGTGAGTTAGTTTGGTTAACTTCATATTTTTTAATCATTTCCTGCTATTCCTTGATGGATTCTTCTTTGGAAGCAATATTCATCGATATTTCTTTAATTTGGAGTTTTTATTCAGTTACTCTCGAAGTAGATTAGACTAATGCAAGTTCTTTTTCTTAAATCGCTTGAGTCTTTTCAACAAGACCTTTGGCTTAATCAGCAATAAATGTTTCTTTGAGAGATAATTAATGCTAGAAATTATCTTTTTCTTGGGTGAATTGCAGCGTCTGATCTTAGATATTGGTCTTTAACTCTTGAATATCTTTGACCTATATGCCTATCTATCCTTGGAGAATAACGATCTGTGCATCTTTTTCTTTAATCTGTTCAGTTGCAGCTTCAAGTTTACCCTTTAACGCATCAATTTATGAATTCTTTTCCCTTTTTTACAAACAAAGTTTAAACATCTATCACAAATTTATTTCAAAAAACTTTCAAATTCTTTTTTAAATCCACCAATTAAAAATTTACTGCGTTTGAATCGAGAGAGTCGAGGCTTAAGTTTGATTCTAACTCGAAGCTAATTCCGCTACTTCAAGTTAATTCTTCAAATCCTTAATCTATGTCTCCTAATTCTCCTTCTCTTGCAATAATTCTTACAACTTCCCATTCAGTTCCCCATTACTTCCAGTAAGTTCATCTATCGCTACCTTTGAATGCTCCTCTAACGCATCTAAATCCTCCTGCAATTCAGTTACCTTCCCAGCAAAGGCTACTTTTTCTTCTTCCAAAGTATTTTCCTTTCCTTCTAAATCTTGAATTGTCGTTTTCATGCCTTCTATCTAATACTTTTAATCAACTAAATTTCGTTACAGCTCCGACACCTTTTCGCTACTAACCTTAAGCTATTCAGACAACGAATCAGTTAATGCTAGCTACTCAGTGAGTTTAGCAGCTGTTTATTCTAATTACTATTCACATTCTGCGAGTGTTTATTCTAATTCTTTTATTTTTTTCTCTTTCTCCACCAATTGCTCTTTGGTTTCGTTGATTTCCTTTTGAAGCCCTTCAATCATATTAATTTGCTCTTGTATTTTAACTAAAGAATCCTACAATTACCCATTCACCTTATCACATTCTCCCTACGCTTCTTCAAGCTTTCTCTTTGTCAAAACATCACTCTCCTTCATTTCTTTTATTTATCCCGCCAATCTTATCTACTCAGATTCTAATTTCCCAATATTATCATCTCTTTTTTTTACTTCATCTTGATACTTCTCTCTTTCGTTGAGCATAACTTAAGTGCTAGCTTGTTGCTCTAACTCTCGTTTCGCTTGCAACAAAGCAATAATTCTGTCTTCTTTTCTTTACATTTCTGTCTCCAATACTCGTATTTTCTATTCATCTTTAGATTTCATTTCTTTGAATTATCCAATTTGTATTTCCATTTCTGATATCTGCAACTTCAATTTCGGCATCTCCACAAGCTATTGCTCCAAAGAACCTAGATTATCTTGTAATTCTTGTATCTTCCCTTTGTAGCTTTCCTTCTCAACTTACATAGTTTGTAATTCTTACTTTAATCTATTCAATTCCTCTTCAGCATTTGCAATCAGCTACTTCTACTATTCCTCAATTTCGTTTCCAATAATACCATTTTGCTCTACATTTTGACCTACTTTCTCTAACTCTTTGATCTCATTTTACAGTGAAATTATTAATTGTTAATTCTTTTCAGTTAATTCCTATTCTGTTTGTTTTTCCTTTAATATTCTAGTTTAATTATTCAATAATTCATTTATCTTATTCTTGTCATTTTGTATGATTTATTCTTGCTCTACTTTGAGAGTATTTAATTCCTTAAGTTAAGCCTCAAGACCTTAGGTTTTCTTTTATTCCTAATCAAAAGCTAAACATTATAATTACCTTTAACTCTCAAATTAGCTAAGTTATTCCTTAATCTCATCTGATATTTATTTCTCTTCTTAAAGCTATTCTTCAAGAACTTATTTATCTTTCTCACATTCAATCCTTTGAGCTTCTAACACTTCAAGTTCCTTTTATCCTTCACTGATAATATTTTCATTTTCTTATCGCTTTATCTCCAATTAATCCAGTTCCATTTCTAAACTCTAAATCTATTTATCCTTTTCTTAAATTAGCTCTTCATATTCTAGCTTTCTTCCTTCAAATTCACTAATAATCTCTTCTAACTCTTAGCATTTCTTTTCTTTTTCATTAATTAATCCTTCTAACGTTGCTTTCTCATTCTAAACCAATCCCAAAGCCTTTTCTAATTCCTGTAGTTATTCATTCTTTTACTCCATCTTTTCTCCAGTTTATTTCTTCTCTTTCTCCATTTCCTCCAAAGAATATACTTATTCTTCAATCAACTTATTTTATTCTTTGATTTTAGCATCTAAATCAACATTTCCCTATGTCAACGTTGATATTTCATTTTTATAATGATCAATTTCTTCTTGTATTTTCATATTTCTTTCAGAATCCTGTTTTAATTAAGCTGATTTAAGCTCCTGTATTTCTTACTTTTAAACTTCACTTTGATTATATTAATCAACTATTTCTTTCTATTATTACTAAATCGTTAAATCTCTTTCCTTTATCGCTTTTTCCTTCAAAACAATTTACTCATTCATCTCTGCCAATGTGCTCTAATGTTCTTTCACTTTTGAATCTAATAATTCTACATTCTAAACAGCTGTTGAATGCTCTTCTTGCTAAACAATCTTCATCTATTACAGTTCTTCATTTTCCTTTGTCATTTACTCAATTTAAACCAATGCTGCTTCAAGTTATTCTTCCGCTGCTGCTAGCTTCTAACTAACATTTTTGTTCTCCGTTTCTTTGTTCGAATTGATTTCTCCAATTTACGAAATTGTCTATGAGATAATTGTAATTTTTTAATCTTTTTCTTCCGATTCTGTTTCTAAATCGATTATTTACTATTTCAACCTCTGAATTTCAGCATCTTTTGAGTTGTTAGTAGCAGCTAAGCTCTCATCCATGACTTTTTGCTTCTGCTCGATGAGACTATGCAATTAGCTGCATTATATTTCTAACGATTTCACATTGTCACCTAAGAGTTTCTCTTTTTATGATGACTAAGCAAGAATAATATCTAACTCAGCTATCCTATGCTAGGACTCTTCAGCTTTTTTGTTAGTTTACTCTAACTCAAGGGTAACTTAGTTTTTAGTAACCTCCCGTAATTCAAGTTCATGCTGCAATGTCATTATTTATTAATTCAATGAATCGATTTATTTTTGCGATTGTTCTTTGCTATTTTCAGTGAATTTAACAGTTTCCTAAAGTTTTAGTATTTTATCTTCAGATTCTTATTTGCTTTGCTCATTTTCTTATCTAATTTATTCAATCTCAGCGTTTGTTTTATCTCCTTATGTTTTATTTTCTTCTGTGAGTTTCTCCTTTTCTAATTAGATTTCTTCTATGAATCTCGTCAATTTATTGATTTCTGCATTCAAAATATCATTCTTTTCATTAAATACCTTCTCGTTAGCTGCAATTTATCCATTTAGTTGTAGAATAACTTCCTTATTTTTCTAACTTTCAACCAATATTTTTTCAGTCTATCCATCATTTAATTCTTATCTAATTTTCTCACATTCCTCATTACTTTCTCTGATTCTTTCATTTAGTTCATCATTTTTAGACACTTCTGCATTAATTTATGCTAACAATTCCTATTCTCTTTCAGAACTAGTGTATCTTAGCTATTCCATTTAGTTCTATACTTCTACGATTTCTTATGCCATATTTTCAAATTTTTCATTTGTTTCAATATTGTATGTTTCATATTATTTCTACATATCCTCTAGATTTCTCACTGCTTCTTCCTTTTATCGTAATATCTCTTGGATCTCAGCTTAATATTTCTCAGTCAATTATCCAAGTGATTCCTACGCATCATCTTCAAGTTAAGTAATTGTCACACTCATTTAAGCTATTTAACTTTCAAGTAACTTCGATTTTTGTTCTTCTTTGATTTTCTCGGCGTCGAGAATTGCCAGAGTATTTTCTAATTGCTGTATTTTGATCATAGATATCTTTTGTGATTCTTGAAGAGACATACTTTAGTTTATCAAATTCACTAACGAATCAAGTTCCCTGCCAGGATCACAATTTAATGTCTGACTTATTTAATTCCACTGCTAGTTCTAGCTTAGTATTTCTTCTTCGAGCTATTTATTTCAAAAAAAAACAAAAATAAAATAATTGTACACTTCTTTTAATCTTTCTCTTTTTCTTAATGAATTCTCTTTCAACCTTTTGTTCTTTTATATTCCTTTTTCAAACAATATTCTTATTTTTTGTTTTACTTTTTTATTCTGCTCTTATAGTTCCTGGATTTGAATCTTTCCTTCTGCGATTTGTTAATCTTGAAGCATTTCTTTTTCCTTCATGTGCTTCTGCTGGGATGATACTCCATTGTTATTTTCATTTGAAGGAGATGTAGATTGAGCTATTGAATGTGCTTTATTACTGCTATCTCCAGGTTACATTAAAGCTTAAACTACTTATTATTCATATGTTTAAATCCCATTATTCGAAGGAGATTAAGAATTAACATTATTATGTGTTGATCTTATCGGCTGCAGATTATGATTATTCTACACTTAGGATGCTTAGAATTCGATAATATGATTATCTATTCCACTTTATAACACAGCTTCGGAATCACCCATTGCAGCTGACTTTGAAACTGTAGAGGCTTAGCTATTCAAAATAGATAAAAATGTATTAATAATTTCATTATGTTTTCTTATAAATATTCCAAAGGAAAACCAAAAATCATATAATAAAATATAATATACCTAATATTAGTATAGTCTACTTCTCTGATAAACCTAAGAGATGTACTGAAGTTAAGAGTTGCAGCTTTATCAGGACATTTCTCCAGCACTAATGAATGCTTAATTTCTAATAACAAAGAATATTTGTGTTAGTTTAATTTAAATTTGTTTTTCGAATAATCATGCCTTTTTAAGAATCTTTACATGCTTTCTGAACTTCTGCGAGCTTTCCAAGATCAAGATGTGCTACTCCTGCAACTTTATTCCCTTTCGAGGTAATGATGATCACAGTGAATGTTGACTGCATACATTGAAAAGACAAAAAAGTTAGAATAAAACCAAATTCGAAAGCTACTGATATTCAAAATTCTTTTGTGATTTTCATATGATGGTCTGCATTTCTTATTCATATTTTAATCCTAACCTTCTTTTCAATGAATGTTTAGGTGTCTTCGTTGAAGTACAAGTTTGTCTCAAGAGTCAATTTCTCATTGAAAATCCCTTATCCTTTAACTAACTTAACTTCATTCTTCGATTCTGTTTTCTGCGTACCTTTAGGTTAATAAATTCACGTTTTGCAATATTAGTTATGAAATCACCCTTGATGTTGTGCTAAATAATTAAAATGCCCAAACCTCTTTTCCAAGTGACTTGCAGCGAGCAAGGAAAGTTGATTGCTAGAGATAAGCTGTGGAGATTGACTTCTATCTCGAATAGAAGTGCCTTCACTCTACCTAATTATTCGACAGGTTGGTGCATATTTTAATATTTATGATTTGAATCTTATTTGTTTTGTAATTAATCAGATGAATTTTTTTCTTCAGCTTTTAGATTGTTTTTATAATTATCATTATCTATGTGTTAAGAAAAACACTTCCTTTGTGATTTATTTTGTAAAGATTATCTTCATATTTCTATTAAAACAAATAGGTATTTAATCTTTTTTATTATTTTTGATTTGAAAAAGAAAATAAATATCTTATTTGTCGTATCTTATTTTCATTTTTTGAAATTGAGGTGCATTAATGGTGTTGTTTTTTTTTATCTTTTTCATCTTGGTTACAATTACAATTATTTTTGGTTACAATCACAACTATTTTTGGTTAATATTTTGAAAGCCTACTAGTAATAAATAATAAAAGTAATGAAGATAAAGTGTAAATTAGTTGTATGAGAACATAATTTTTATTTACAAAGATGTGAATATTTTTAAAAGTTCAGAATTAACATAATGCTTCGATTTAAATAGGAGTTTATCCTGTTGAAGGTCGACTGGTATTTCGATTTCCTTGCTTTGCAATTTTTGGAAGATTTACATTTGTTTTTTTATTTGCACCATGCATCATAAAATTATTTTTTCTCCATATTTCTTAAGTTTAGACTTCAACAAATGATGATTATGCCTGCTACTACGGTTAAATCTATTGTGGTTATTGGCTAGAGAATGATGTATTTGTTCCTTCTGTATTTCCTTGTTAATAATTTTCATTTTTTACAAGGGACTACTAAACTTACTTTTGTTATCTCTTTGAGGAGGATTAATGAAGGGAAGCCCTTTAGAGCATATTTTTAGAGCTGTTATGCACAGGATAAGGGATTTAAGATGTAAGGTTGTTATTATGATCATAAACTGCACAAGATTGATTTAAAATATCTATTTGTTCATTTTTATTATTGCCGCTAGCATTACCAAAATTCCTAATTTAATATTTAGATTGTTATTGTGGCTATTGGATAGATAGTATACTCCTAAGAGCTTCTTTATTGGACTTGCATTAATCTAGATTAAATGTATTTAGCCCATTAGAGACCTCTTTCTCACGAGATTAATCACAAACATTAATAATGTAACTATAATTTGCTAATATCTTATTATTATTATTATTAGAAATATTATAACTTGAAGAAGCACTTGGATGTCTTCCTCTACCTCTAGATTTCTATTATTATCCAGTTCCATCTTGAGGTACTTCAAGACTAGAAGGATTGAATTTATCAGAGTCTTTTTATTCATAATTAAATTCTATTTTTTCAGATTATTTTTAGTTTTCATTAGTTTGCGCATAAAATGAATTATCATTCAATAGAAGAGCGCTTTTTTCTAATTAAGAAGCAGAAGGAGGTCGTTTATTTCCTTAGAGATATGAGAAATTTACTTAAGATTGCTAATATGTTTTATTCTACGTTTATTGTTTCGTTGCTAATTTTTTATCTGAGAACATATCTACATCTTCTTCATTCTCACAAAGAGTACCACCTTAAAATACTTCATTTCCTCTAGCAACTTCCATCCAAGGAGATGCACTTAGCTATTTGATTTCACTCTAAATGGAACTTATCCCTCCTCGGGTTTGTTTCTTCTTTAAAGGGGAGTTATATGAAGAACTAAATTCTGTCTGTTTCGTAATTGAAGCTTTTTCATTAGGTGCTGTTCCTAGCTTATTGTCCTTTTCTGGAATGGGGGAAATGCTCCCTCTCTCTTCTTTAGTATTTGGAATGCTTTATCGCGATTGTTTTTTTTGTGTTCTCTTATTTTTTCCTGGAGAACATTTTCTCGATGGAGTTTATGGGACAGTTAATGATGTAACGCATGATTATTATTAAGCAGAAGAGCCTTATTACGGATATTCAGGAGTAGCCGAATGTAAAGTCAATTTTGCTTGTACGTTTTCAGGTCTATTTCGAAATGGAGTTTGAATTTCTTTCTGTTATTTTATGATCTTATTCTGAGGTTAAGTATTTTGGGGTGGATTAGTATTTGGAGTTATTGATCTTTATTATCCTGTTTACTTGGAATTCTCGATGTTTTAAGATATTGTTGTAGCCGCTGCTGGCTATTAATTTTATTTTTTTATGAATCTAACAGCACCTTTTGGTCTAACTTGCTGTTGATATTCATTAGATTAAACTTCCCTGAAAGGCGTAGTTGTCTTTTGATTCAGGGAACTTTTGAGAAGATACGATTCTCTTGGGTTAGATGAGTCCAGATCCTTAACCATTATGACTTTTCTTGTTGTTTAAAATGGACTTTATCTGTAATTCGATTTGGACATAACATAAGTTAGATTATTTACCTTTTCATTTTCAGGCACTTTTCCAGAATATTAAGTGCTTCGAAATGCTGGAAATTAAGGATTAATATAAACAAATGGTTTTTTAACCTGGTAACTAGCTGCATCGACATTTTCATCATATCTTGAATCATCTTCATTCTAATCCCTCTGTAAATCATTCTCTGCAGCATGACAAGCTGCTGAAAAAAGACGAATCGGCAAAAACTGAGGTTACTAAGGAGAGCTCATGTGCTAGGAATGCCACCTTGAAATTTACTAATTTGTAACTGATTAACTTGCATTTCCCTTTACAGGAGATGTTTTAAGGGGAGATCGCTCTTAATCTTTCTCAGGTGATGATAGATAAAGAGAAGAGTTTTAAGGAATTAGAGAAAATTATGTCATAGTTCCTTGTAAATCTGTGTATGGCTTCGCTCTTGAAGAAAGGAAACTTGTAGTTTCTGAACCAAAGAAACTTGTACTGAGAAGTCGAGAAATATAATTTTATCTATTTTTTTATGCCCTTTTCGGAGACGAAGAAGGAGAAGAATGCGCACTTCTCGCTTTCGCTGTAGTCGCAGTGGTGATGTATTCTTTAAGAGAATCACTAATAGTGGAATTCTTCGCTGCAAGTTCGTAGAGATGTTTATCAATATTCCCCAATCGCAATTAAGAAACTTGATTTTTCGTATAACTTTTATCGAGAGACAAAACATCGTACAAGCTGAAAAACTTCTTTGCGTAGAAAACAAAGAATTTTTACTATTACTTCATCGTCTCTTGCATATCGGAAGTGCTTATTTTAGTTTTCGCTGAAACAATAAGAGTTTCAGCATTTGAACTAGCTGATTCCTCTGTATTTTTTATGGCTTCAGGCAAAACGACAATTGATGGCTAAGCTGTCTACCCTTGAACTTCAGATTTATCAGTTTATTATTCTTGAATGTCATCATCAAGATGCAACATCGAGCAATTAACAAGGCACATCTTAATTCTGCTCAACTCTTCTTAGATTTTACTTGTAAAGTGTCGCATAAATGTACTCACTAGTGCTTCTAGATCGAGTGTTTCGATGGCAAGAAGTCTGTGGATTCGTTAGAGAAATATGTTATTTTATTTCTCCATTTCAATTTCAAAGAGCTAGAGTGTCTTCAGTTTCATGATGCCTTACTCATGTATTTCACATACACGCATACAGAATCGAGTAACAAACCTGATTTTTAGAAAATATCACCAAAAAATATTTAAAAATCAAAAATCCTTCCTTTTTATTGTGCTTACATCCTTTATCTTGTGTCTGTAATTTTGATGCCTTGAAAAGGATTGATCGAAGTAGTTTCTTCCTTCACGCGCTGAGCTTCCTAAGCTTTTATGGATGTATACAGATGAGTATGCTCAAGACCATAACTCTAAACAGTTTACCCTGAAGAATCCTTTTTCTTTCTAAAACCTTCAATTAACTATAAATAATTTTCTTATCTTTTTGTTAGAATCCGAATAACTTCATTTAGTCCATCTAATTCAGCTGCAGAGGTTGTAGTTATCTTCACATTGCAACCTATCCTACGAGAAGTATCTGAAGGATAACGGAAATCTCCCTTTGTTGTGGTTTGAAAAAAGGAGATATTCTTTTCCATTCAGTTAACTGCGAGTAATGCAGGAAACACTCCAGCTGAGATCTTAGGTCTTTGAGCTGGAATCAGTTGGGACTGTCAATGTTTGGTTCTCTAAAAAACGGAATAAATCAACGGATTGGCTAATTTGATTGGATTTATCCTGAATTGCTATTGTTATGTTTTTTTCCTTTTTAATTTGCTTATTTTTATTGCTGAGTAAAGCTGTATTTTCATTCAGAGGTACTGATATTCTTGAGAATTAATTAACAAATCTAGTTTTGATAATACTCTCGCATTCTCGAAGTTTAAAAATATATTTTGACTGAGGATTCGCATTTTGTCACGATAGCCATTCATTTATTGTTTTTTGTTGTTGCTTTTGCTGCAGACATAATCAAGCGTATTCCACATTTTGTCACCTTAAAATATGTATTAAATTACAATTTTACTAATGAATTTTGATTCTTTATTCTTTCTAGTGTTAGGGTAATATTTATTAATTCATCGGAAAATACAATAAAAATTTGAGGAAGATTTAAACAACTTTAAAATAACTAATCATTTGTTTAAAAGTATGAAGAAAAAGAATATAAAATAAATGGGAGGAAAAAACAAAACAAACATATTAGCTTTCTTCTCTATCTACTCAAATATGATGGAGAATCAGGAATTTGAGTCATAAGAAATCAGGGAAATTTTATTAATAATTATCTTAGCGAAAGGGATTTTGAATGTTACTTAACTATTAAGAAAGGAACTGGAATATTTTTTTAGGAAATATATTAAGCTTACATTGATCTGCTAAAGTTAAGCTCAAAAAGATAAAATAGAGGCCATTTTAATTGAAAATGAGAGCAAAAATCTCAAGCATATTTGCTAGAAGACCCCTCTTTGATTGATTTCTAAACCAAGCTTTTATTTCATTTGAATAGACAATTTTAATATTCCCTAATTCTTTTTCTTATTTTATTTTATTAACAGGGGAAAATTTTGAAATTTTTAAATGAAAGCAAGTGAAGGTTTATAAGGCTTATATCAATATTTTCAATAATTTTAGATTTCCATTCAAATATTAGTTACCGCATTCAATAGATAATTAATCAAATGAGTCTATTGATTCCATTTGAAATTACAGCTTTTCTGCTGATTATTTAAGATGAAATATAACCGTTGCTCTGATGAATGTTGTGAGTTCAATTATTTTTGATTTTTATGAGTTAGAATCAAATTATCATTTTGATACCATACGCGCAAGAGAATCTGTTAATATCTACTAAAAGAGATGGCGTTTATTCAGAAGAAAAAAAGGAAATTTATTTTCTATTCTCTTCTTTATTAGTCAAGTAAAAGCAACTTTAAGCTAGCTTTCCACGAAGCGAAAAATTTAAATTTGGAGGGAGAAAATTTTAACTATTAATTTGAAAGAAGTAGAACATACAAAGGTTGCTATGTTGAGAGCTAAGATAAGGCGCATGGGAGTTAATATAGGTGCTATTTGAATCTGCAATTAAATTTTTCGCCAACAAAAAAGAACAAAATCAAAAAAGAAAACAACAAAGGTTCTTCATTTTCATTCTTTTCTTTTTTTCAGTAAGCAGAAACAAAAAGAAAATAATTAAAGCAAACATGAGTGATAATAATAATCTCTGTGGTGAATAGTTGAGAACAAACTGCTGTGATTCATTGAAAATGATTGAGTCACATACTCTGACTTAATCAATCAAATCCATTGCGGGAAGTAGTGAATCAATAAAGAAAACAAATCCCAACAACCCTCGTGGAGAACGAGTATTTGGAAGGAATGTTTCACCAATGAAAGAAGATAGGCATCTTAACTTTGATAATCAAGAAAATGAACCTGATATTGCTAATGTTCTTAGTTAAAAACCTGAATAGTTATGTCCCGAAAGTGCTTAAGATAGTTGCTGTTGCTGTTCAAATTAAAATATTGAGTAAATCGAAGATAATGGGAGCAGCAATGGAGGCACTGCTTTTTCTTTCTTGAACTCTAAAAATAAAGGGAAATCTAGAAACACTCGGCTTTCAAAGTGCGAGCATGAGTCAAAAGATACCTAAGGATCAGGTGCAAAAGGTACACAGAATAACAGCAAGAATAATAAAGGAGTCAAAAACCTTTCTAATCTTCTGAAGAGTCTAAAATTCACCCCATTATTTGTCCCAAATAACCAGCCCTTTTGTTTACACGCTCTTGTTCCTTTTGGAGAGGTCCTGTCGTTGACTACTCTTCCAGTCGAACTCCATTTCTAAATATGCGCGTTCCTTTAGCCTAAGGATATTTATTCTCGTCTTGCTGGAGTATGCTCGGTTTTCAGAAATCTAGCTAATTAAACAAGGTTTTGGAGCTTTCTTTCTAGGCAAAGACCTATTTCAATCAGCGATGAATATCGAAAGACCAGTGCAGTTGTAGAACGTCGTTCAAAAGGCAGACTTTTCTAAGCAGTTTCTCGTCTTGATGAAAAACAGGTAAAAATGGTTTTTTTAAAACAATTTCATGCTTAATTGTAAATATTAGGTAATGATCAGGAACGTTAACATAATGATCAGTAATGCAGGCCAAGATGATGGTGTCCCAACAAGTATTCTCAGAGAATTAAGTTTTCTTTCAACACTCGATCATCCAAATATCACAAAGTATATTTTTTTTCCCAATTACTTTTCTTCAAATTGTGTTCCTTTTTAATTTTCATATTGCGCTTTTTAGATTTATTGGAGTGGATGTAGTAGGAAGTAATGTCTAAATTGTGAGCCCACGATGTGAATACAATCTCAAAGAACATACCAAACATTTATTAGCACCAAATACTGAAAATGCATTGAAGATACCTCTCCTTGATGTTAAAAAAATATTTTTCTAAGTCCTGCAAGGAATTGATTATCTCCATCATCATGGGGTTATCCATCGAAACATGAAAATTGATAATATCTTAGTGCATGAAGGAATCATAAAAATATCAGATTTTGGCCTTTCTCGTCTTGTCACTATTCCACATATCCCGTACACCCCCGAAGATCCCAAGGAAAGAGAAAGGTCTGGTCGAGAAGCTAGAAGACTCTGGTATCGAGCACCTGAACTACTTTTTCGCAAAAATCTCTATTCATTTGAAGTTGACATGTGGTCTCTTGGATGCCTTTTTGCAGAGATCGTGCTGAATGAGCCTCTATTCTCTGGAGGTAATTCTTTAAAGAAATTAATCTAAAAGTGTGTTGATAATTTTTAAATATTTGTAGACTCTGAGATTGAGCAACTGTTTCGAATCTTTAGAATGCTTGGATCTCCTAATTTGGAAACTATGGGCATGCTATGCGAGGAACCTATGCAATGCAATACCTTCCCAAAATGGTAGCCAATCGATGTTTCTCATATTTGCTATCCACACTACAGTCCGGAATTTAAATAACTAAAATCAACTATGATTCCGAATAGACAAAGCGGTTTTCAGAGACTTTCAGTATTAGGATCAGTTCTTGGTGGAGAAGGAATGAATCTACTTAACTCACTTTTGCAACTGAATCCTAGCAAAAGAATAACTGCGTAGAAAGCTCTTCATCATCCATTCTTCGATGATCTCAAAGCAGAGACTAATTTCTTTCAGACAGTTCCTTTAAATTGCTGCCACAACGAAATGCCAACATGTTTTTATCAAATGGCAATGCCAGCCTGCTATCTCCAAAGTTTATATAGGACTTTGCATAGCTAAGAAATCAAGCATTCTCCTGTTCGAGATTACATAAAGAACCAAAGTGTGATCACTGAAAACATGAGAATGATTCTCATCGACTGGCTAGTAGATGTGAGTCTACATTTCGAAGCACAAGATGAAACTCTTCATTACTGCGTTACATATATTGACAAGGTGTTAAGCATAATGGAGGTAGAGAGATAGAAGCTGCAGCTAATCGGTGTCAGTTGCATGAAAATAGCTGAGTAATAACAGAATTTATTAAGAAAAACCTATTTTGTTTGACATTTAATTTTTGAATACAAAACAGTGTCTTCAACGAGCGTTCTCGAGAGTACTACAAATAAGAAAATGCCATAGAGTATGCATACATTACTGCGGAAGAATACACTGCAACTTAGCTGATCTCAATGGAGAAAGAAGTTCTCAAATGCATGAAATTTCAGCTGCACGTTCCGACAATCATGCATTTCCTGAAACTTCTTTGCACTTTGCTAGATACTGATTCATCTGTATCGATCGTAGCAATGGTAACTTCCTAAAAACAAACACACACACACACTTCAATAACCTTATTTTTATGCTAAATTTATTAATTTTGTTTTTCGGAAAATTAGTTCCTTGCTGACTTGCTGCTGATGAGTTATCAGGCTACAAAATTCTCTGCAAGTATTCTAGCGCATAGTTGTCTCTTTCTTGCATTTTTATCTCGAGATAAACCACTACCACAACAAGAACAATTCGCTAAACTCAAAGGGCTCATTGACCATCATTCGTTTGAAGAGTTCAAGTAAGCTGTAGAGTTTGTTCGTAAATTCTGGCATTATTATCCCTCTGATCCAACTACAATGATTTTTGAGTCTATTTACAAAAAATATGGCGTTATCTACGGACTTGATGCACACAATATTTAGTCTCCAGTTGTCTCTACCTACTAGCTCTCTCAATGGATTTACTCTTGATCATATAAATAACAATATTCTTTAAAATTACTAATTTTGGCTTTCACCATTTAAACTCAAAGGTGAATCTAGTTAAAAGCACCATTCTATTTCGTTTATTAGAATTACTGCCAGAACCTTATCTTTTCCCAAAAAGAGGCATCATTTATTATAATATCACTGATTTGTATGCTATAATATATATGTCTGTCTCTATGAGCATGTCTATTTTATTCAAGTTATTACTTTTTTGTATCTCAAATATGCTTAACTTTCAGGATCAAATTGTTTAACGTATTTGAATTTTTAGAATGTGATTTCAAATAAAACATTTCTCTTGTTTAATAAATGTAAAATTGTACGATCAAATACATGCATGAATCCAATATGATTTAATACAGTTATCAAACTGCTTCAGGATCAACATAGTCAATCCTGTAGGATGTGTTGTAGTATTGGTTGTGATCTTCAGCTTTAAAGTGATGCGAGCGTAGATCTTTAGCTAAAGCGGGGTCAAGTTTGGAAGGATTTCCTTGATATTTTCCGATATCTTGCATCGTCGTGCCGAATTGATTCTTTTCAGTGCCATAGACGAAGTGATTGCTACGTAGATCTTTTATCAAGGCAGGATCGAGCTTGCTTTTCTAGGATTCTTTTGTCTTGTCTACAAAACTGTCTTTAGTTTCGGTGATGAAATCTGGTTTGTCAGTGCCAAATTGGTAATGATGTCTTCGTAGATTCTCCTTAGCTTCAACTTCAAGTGCAGAAGGCTTTTAGTTTCCGAAATTTAAGAATCTGAAATTCAAAAAGAAGATAAAAAATTAAAACAATATCTAGACAAAAAATAAGAAAAATCTTACTTGTCTGCAGCTTCGGATGTAAATTATCCGGGAATTTTATCAGAACCTAGGATAATGTGAGAATTACGATCAGCACGATCGTTTCTGGATTGTAGTGATTTGATTTACTCCTGAGTTACGTAGTTTTGCTTGTAATTTGAGACATATTATTACACTGGATTAGCTCCTCCAAATCCTTGAAGATCAAAATGTGATTTATAGAGATATGATAAATCAGGTTATTTCGACAGCTATGTTCTGTCAATATCTTAGTATTGATCTACTGCTTCTGATTTAAACGATCTGGGATCGTTGCCCATCGAAAAATGCTCAGCTTTATATTAAAAAAAATATTTCTTTAGAAAATACTCAATAATTTAGAACAAAGGTATCTTACCTCTGAGATCTTTTGAGAGAGCCTTGATTTTTGCAGGATCATGCTATTTTAGCTACGCTCCTTGATAAGTTGTCTTGACAGTTGTTTCATAATTTGGTTTGTCTTCACCTAGAGAGAAATGTGTTTTTTTGAGTCCAAGTTCAACTTATGATCTAGTTGCTTGAGGTAAATTCTTGTATTCTCCGTTTGATTCAGTGTTGAATTGAGGTTTGGTGTGATTTCCCAGGACAAGATTAGTTTTTCGTAAATTTACGATTTCTTGTTGAATTTCTTCTTTCGATTTTCCTTAACGAAGGAACTACGGATCATAACTAAGATTGTAGTTCTAGTCATAGAGAGAAGAGTAATAGTTCTTAGGATCACCGAATTCATGATTGTGCTTTCTCAGAGCGTTGATTTATTCTTTGCGATCTTTGAGAGCATCTTAATCGATTCCTTTCGAGTCGTAGTTTCGTTTGTAGTCTGAAATAGCTGCTTCCTTGTTGTTTCCTGATTTTAGTAGAATAATTTATCAGCTCATTTGTTGATAAAATAAATGAAATTTTACCCATTGTAAAGTGATGTGATCGTAAATCATTCTTTGTTTCTGTTGAGAGTTAAGAGATTTAAGGATTCACTGGCTGCTGAAATGAGGAAGTTGCAGTTGAAATGAACAATTTGGAAGGCTCATCAGTTCCAAGCAGATAATGAGTTGATCTCAAATCTTTGCGGAGTTTAAGCATATCTTGTTTAGTTTTCTCAGCTCCATCAGTATTGTAAGCTTTGTAAAAGAACCTATAACGAGTTTCATCATCAAATCCTGATGAAAAAAAAGAAATGGAAGTTAAAATAATTCAGAAAATAAATGTATTTTTTCTGAGGATTCAAAGAATCTAAAGATAAGTTATGCTTATCTTTACCTTGATCAAACCCTAAGTGAAAATGAGCTCTTCTGAGATCTTTAGCATGCTCCTTGCGCATCTCGCTCATTTATTACTGCTTACTTATTGCCATTCTTCTCCTTGATTTTTTAGTTTAGCTTTTCCCTTTTTCTATTTGTTTTCAATTACTTTAAAATAAATATTTCTAATATTGATTCAAGCTTGCAAAGGGAAATTCCCTTTATTTCTTGATCCTTTTTTGGAATCACATAAAGAATCATAAATGAAATCCATCCATCGCGGTTGCATATTTAGTCATGTTTGAAAGAAGAGGTTAAATGAATTTGCCAAAAAAAATCTCAAAATAATATTGTTTCAAAATGAAAAACATAAAAACAGGGATGCATGCAACAATTCCATCAGCATCTTCACCACTCAAGGAATGGGTCATCTGCAGGTTTTAATGCGGGAGAGTGAGTATCGCTTTCGGGATAGCTGGAGAAGTTGGAAGTATCGTTTGGAGCTCTTTGTAAAAAATAATAAAATATATTATTTTGAAGGGTCGTTTTGGAGAATAATTTGCTGATTAAATTACTTGACAACTGGTTTGTATGGAACTGGAAGTTTCTTTGAGACCAGCTGATTCCAGTCAATGCTACTAAACCATCTATGACTCTTGATATCATTGGAACCTTATCAAAAAGCACAAAGCATTTCAGAAATTGTTTAAATAAAATAACTTTTAAAATAATCGCTTACCATTCTTGAGATTGCCATATCTCTTCGAAAGATCAGCTACTAAGAGATGCTTGACAAGAGATTTCGCATTTCTAATTTATTGAAAAGTTAAAAAAAGTTAACCGATAATGATAACTGGCAATACAAACTCACATTTTATTAATCATTGCTTTTCAACTTTCTGAATTATAAAAGTTAAATTACTTATCAAAATTGTGAGGGAATTTGACTTTTCCTTTCAAGATCTTTTAGTAGATAGCCATGGGATCTTCATCAGTGAAGGGATCAATACCAGCATTCATTTCATAAATTAAAATGCCCAGAGTCCACCAGTCCACAGCTTTTCCATGACCTAATTGATGTTGCTTTCAATAAACACCCGTTTCTCCCTTTCAATTCTAATCATACCTTTGTTGAGCAAGATCTCAGGAGCAAGATACTCTGGAGTACCACACAAAGTGTAAGTTCTACCTTCAACAACCTTTGCGAAACCGAAATCGGTGAGTTTCAAGTAACCATCATCAGCTATGAGGAGATTTTCGGGCTTAAGATCACGGTAAATAACATTCTTGGAATGTATGTACTCAAACATAAGAGCGACTTGAGCACCATAAAAACTGTTAAAATACAAAATAAATAAATGTTAACAATGAGGTTTTAAAAATCACTGTCAAATTAGGGGAGATAAGTGATTTATGAAAATTAATTTAATAATTTGATTGGGAAGAAGAAAGAAACTCTTCTTCTAAAACAGAAAAGAAAAAAGAAAAATCTTAAAATTTACATAACAATTTTAATTTATTGTCCCATTATTATCTAAATTCTCCCAACTTTTAGGTGTAACTGCTACTCACTCAGTTAACCTTTAAATTATTTATGTTTTTGACCAATAAAAACTGAAATTTATTTACTTAACGTAGCACTTTTCTCAAATAGAAAAGACAAATGCTATTTTAAATCGTAAAAAAATGCAAATTGTTAAAAATAGGCCGAAAAACATAGTCTTTTCATTAATTTTCAAATGATTTAGAGTATTTCCATATATAAATTACCATGCATGACTAGTTTCTAGACGACCTACACTTCTTAGATAAGTAAACAGTTCTCCACCTGATACAAATTCAAGTACTAAATACAGATAGCGACTATCCTAACAGAATCCATCCATCTTAACCTATAAAAATATCACAAAAGAATTCATAAATTATCCTGAGAAATATGGAAATAAAGCAATATCATACAATGAAAGGATGGCTGAGATTTGATAAAATGGTATTTTCATTGATGATGTGATCGACTTATTTTAGTCTGATGATTTCTGCTTTTTTCAAGACTTTCAACGCCACATATTAGTTTGTATTTTTCTTCTTCGATAACTTGACTCTTCCGAAAGAACCTTTTTTAAAATCAAAAACAACAATTCTTATCTTAAAATGTCAAATTTTAAAATATCTCATCCTCTTTCATAACGATTCTAAGAAAAATAATGAAACTATTTTAAATAAAAATAAAGTTTTAAACAAAGGAATCAATTCCAGTTTGTGTATTTTTAGGTTATTTTTTGCTTGGTGTGAAAACTATGTAAATTAATCTGATTTCAAACTAAAAAATGACAGACAAGGAATGCAAAATCATGGACAATCTCATAATATGAACATCCAATTTGAATATTTATGCTTAAAAAAAGATGAAATTTTAGGAAAATCAAAATGCCATGAGAAATAGTCAAGAATAAAACTGATATTAATAAAATGGTTGTAAATATGCGAGTTTTAAACCCTAGTTACCTGTTCCTAGAGTTTGAAAGATCTCATAGTCTGAGAGCTTCATTTTCTTTGCTTTTTCCATTTTCTAAGAACGTTGACTTGTCCACCTTTCTAAGCAAACTTATTTATTCTTCCCCTTTTAGTTTGTTTTATTTATTAATTAAGTGCTTATCTTTCTTGAATTTCCCTTTTCTTTGTAATTAAAAGTCAATTATTGGATTGCATATTTCCTTTAGACCTTTAGCAAACCAGCTAGAATAATACACAAATTTTCTTGAGATAAAAGAACAGTTTAAATAAGCTATTAATCAATAAGGTATCAGTTGATGTTTATTTTATGAGTTTGAGGGGCTCTTACATTTATATATTTTATTTATTTGATGAGGAACCTTTTTATTTCACATTTTGAAATAGAAATAGAAGAGGAACGACTTTTCGAAAGATTAGCAAGAATACAATATTTTTATTGCTTTGAAAAGATAGATTATTCCTTTTTATTGGAGTATTTTTGTTTTATTCATTAATAAAAGGTTGTTTAACTTTGTTTTTACACTTTTCATTCTGATTATTTAAACAACATTACTTTGGTTCTGTCCATTTTCAAAAATAAAACTTCTTTTTCTATGTGAAACAATAATGATTTCACTTATTTTACTTGAAATTCAAAAAATCAAGAAAACATAGATTTCGATTAATAAAATATGCTAACAATCATAGGGCTATTCAATATGAAAGTATTGCAAAGAGCTGTTTTTGTGTTTTCATTTTATCTAATTAAGACAGTCAGGATAAAATAAATGATACTTTTTGTTTTTTTTAATTTGTAAATAATAGGAAATAATAATTAGTTTTGTATGAATTCAGAACTGATGAGAAAAATTAATTTAAAAGTTAATAAGAGTTCAATAAGAGAGATAAATTAGTCTTTGAAGCAAAGAAATTTACAAAATACAATTTTTATTTCAATCATTTCAAAATAGTATAATTCAATAGTAATTAAAAGTATCTTTCTTGAGTCTTTTTTGGATTATTTCTTTTGGTGGTTCTTTGTAAAAATAAAAAAATAAAATGGTTCTACCTTAAAATCAAATAAGGTTTGAAATTAAAATTTTAAAATTTGTTAAATGGGAATAATCAAATGCAACTAACCCATTCTTTCCTTTGTTTTTCAGGTAAAGAATTTACACTTTCCAAAGATTGCTTGTTTGAAAAGAGAGAGTTTAATTGCATATCACAAGTTATCTTGATATTTATTTAAATAAAATTAGCTGGTTTTTTTTGAATTAATTAAATGTATTTTTGCAGATTCTTCCCTGAAAAATCTCAATTGACAAATGTAAAGATAATTATTTGATTAACCACTTCAAAACAGAACAAATTCAAATCTAACAACAACCAAAATCAAGTTTTTTCTTTTCTGGGGCTTATCCTGATTATTGAGCACTCAGCGAAATGTTCCCAGGCTGAGAGTTAGAGATAGTAGGCGTGGAGGTAGAAATTGAATCGCTGTTTTATGTAGAAAAATCGGCGCCAGTGTTTGAAGATCCTTGTCTATTTTTCTGGGAACGTTTTTTCTTTTCTGCAAGTTTTGCATCTTTCTTTGCCATGACTCGTTTTGTGATTGATAAGAATGATTATTCAACAGAATCCGATGTTTTAGCAGAAATCTCGTAGAAATCCATGTGCTTTTTCTCAGCATATTCTTACACTGTGTTTGTCTCGACTTAGCGTTAGTCAGAAAGATCACTCTTGTTGCCAAGAAGAAGCAGTTCTACATCTTTTTCAGCATAACTCTCAACTTCATTCAACCAGAAGCGTTCGATATCTTC